>OIZT01000233.1_pt1 | contig 37935 bp, 25 predicted proteins | sample 1588611 | NCBI WGS metagenome assembly OIZT01 (sample SAMN03283278) | human gut metagenome | biome: human-associated habitat; material: feces | host: Homo sapiens | place: Peru | collected 2012
ACCTTCTTGGGCAGAGCGTGAATCATAGAGGTGATGGTCTGCGCCATACCCATGCGGCTCTCGAGTTCGCTGTCGATAAGACTCTCGTCAGCTACCGGGAACTTAGCCAAGTGAACCGACTCTGTGCCCTCAAGCTCGTTAACGCCGAGGTCGCAGTAGAGCTGATCGGCAAAGAACGGAGCAAACGGAGCGAGCAACTTAGCGACAGTCTTAAGACAAGCGTAGAGAGTCTGATAAGCAGCCAGCTTGTCCTTAGACATATCCGTACCCCAGAAACGTTTGCGGTTAAGACGAACGTACCAGTTGCTGAGGTCGTTGTTGACGAAGTCGATGATGAGACGACCGGCGCGTGTCGGGTCGTAGCCCTCCATCTCCTTTGTTACATTCTTCACGAGAGTGTTGAGCACAGAGAGCACCCAACGGTCAATCTCCGGACGCTCTGCCACCGGAACAAGCTCTGCCTTAGCGTCGAACTCGTCTACGTTGGCATAGCCGCTGAAGAATGAGTATGTATTATATAATGTGCCGAAGAACTTACGACGCACCTCGTCAACACCCTTCGGGTCGTACTTGAGGTTGTCCCACGGCTCAGAGTTGGTCATCATGTAGAAGCGAACAGCGTCGGCGCCGTACTCCTCAATCTGGTCGAACGGATTGACAGCGTTGCCCAAGTGCTTAGACATCTTGTTGCCCTTTGCGTCGAGCACCAGACCAGACGAGATTACGTTCTTGAACGCAACCGAGTCGAACACCATTGTAGCTATAGCGTGCAATGTGAAGAACCATCCACGTGTCTGGTCAACGCCCTCGTTGATGAAGTCGGCAGGATAGAACTTAGGAGGAATAGCATATCCTTCGTAAGTGCTATGGATAAGAGCATCGCGGTCAGCCTCTGTGCCACGAGCCATCTCACCCTCGAATGGATAGTGAAGCTGAGCATAAGGCATAGAACCAGAATCGAACCAAACGTCAATAAGGTCGCTCTCACGATACATTGGCTTTCCTTCTTCGTTTACCAAAACGATATTGTCGACATATGGACGATGGAGGTCTATCTTATCATAGTTCTCCTTACTGTAGTCGCCAGGAACGAAGCCCTTATCCTTCATAGGATTGCTCTTCATAACGCCTGCCGCAACAGCCTTCTCTATTTCAGCATACAATTCCTCAAGGCTACCAATGCACTTCTCGCCACGGTTTTCGTCACGCCATATTGGCAATGGAGTGCCCCAGAAACGAGAACGAGAGAGGTTCCAATCGTTCAAGTTCTCAAGCCAGTTGCCGAAACGACCTGTACCTGTAGACTCTGGCTGCCAATTGATAGTCTTATTCAATTCTACCATACGCTCCTTGCGTGCAGTATCTTTGATAAACCAGCTGTCCAATGGATAATAAAGGATTGGCTTATCAGTACGCCAGCAGTGAGGATAGTTGTGAACGTGCTTCTCACTCTTGAAAGCCTTGCCTTCCTGCTTCAACTCGTAGCAGAGCACGATATTCAAGTCTTCAGCCTTATCAGAAGTCTTCTTGTCCCAAACACCATCAACATTAAATTGTGGGTCGTAAGCATTCTTCACATAGTCGCCTGCGTGGTGTGAATAAGCTTCCTTATTTACACAAGCTGCAATGAAGTTGTCGTCGAGGTCTTCCAAAGCATAGAACTTACCTTGAAGATCGACCATAGGACGAGTCTCTCCCTTTTTATTAATAAGGTATAGAGCTGGAATATTAGCATCTTTAGCTACCTTAGCATCGTCGGCACCAAATGTAGGAGCAATATGAACGATACCAGTACCATCATCAGTAGTAACATAGTCGCCAAGGATTACGCGGAAAGCTTCGCTCTCCATCTCTACAAACTTATCGCGACCATCCTCTGAAGCAAAAACCTTCTCAGGATGAGCTGATGCATATTCTGTTACAAACTTAGGAGCGAAAGCATCAACCTTCTCGCATGGCTTAACCCATGGCATCAACTGCTCATAGTGATAACCCTCAAGGTCAGCACCCTTCATGTGGTCAACGATACGCCAAGGACAAACCTTATTCTCCTTATCGAATGGCAACAAGTCGCCTTCCTTGCACTCCTGGTCAGCCTTCAAATATGAAGTTATCAAAGCCTCTGCCATAACGAGAGTCATAGGCTCACCATTATAGAGGTTATAGGTCTCAATAGCTACATAGTCAATCTTTGGACCAACACAGAGAGCTACATTTGATGGCAATGTCCAAGGTGTTGTTGTCCATGCGATGAAATATGGCTTACCCCACTTTGTCCACTCAGCCTTAGGATCCTTGATAAGGAACTGAGCTGTTGTGGTAAGGTCCTTTACATCGCGATAGCAACCAGGCTGGTTCAACTCGTGTGAGCTCAAACCTGTACCAGCACCTGGAGAATATGGCTGGATGGTATAACCCTTATAAAGCAAGCCCTTGTTGTAGAGCTGCTTCAAAAGCCACCATAGAGTCTCGATATATTTGTTGTCGTAAGTAATATAAGGATTATCGAGGTCTACAAAGTAGCCCATCTCCTCTGTGAGCTGACGCCACTCTGCAGTAAACATCATCACATTCTCACGACACTTTGCATTATACTGCTCTGTACTAATATATTTTTCAGAAGCCTTGTTGTCAATATCCTTTTTGGTAATACCAAGTTCTTTTTCTACACCAAGCTCTACAGGGAGTCCGTGAGTATCCCATCCTGCTTTACGATGAACCTGGAAACCTTTCATTGTCTTATATCTATTGAAAGTATCCTTAATGGCACGAGCCAGCACATGGTGAATACCAGGATGTCCATTAGCTGAAGGAGGACCTTCAAAGAAGATAAACTGTGGACAGCCTTCGCGTTCGTCAATACTCTTATGGAAGATATCGTTCTTCTCCCATTCGCTCAGCACATTCTGATTGATTGCGGTCAAATCAAGACCTTTGTGTTCGGCAAATTTCTTAGCCATTTTTACCTCTTTTTGTTAATAAGGTGACATCACTCATGTGAGCCACGGTTAATGATATATAATGGGCAACAACCAAAGTCATTCCCACCTAATTTATAAATAATGCGCAAAGGTATAAAAAAAAAAGGAAAATCATCACAATTTCCCTTTTTCTTTTTAACTTTTAATATTTTGATAATACTTTGAATGTCAAATCGACATGTATTTATTCTTCAAATCTAAGCAAGGGCAACGATATATGATACTTCACAGCCAAGAAACGAGTGGCGCAAACAAAAGCGAATACAGCCAACGAAGTCAAAGCTAGATTTATACCAAGAGCCATCATTCCCCAATACAAAAATCCGCCAGCAATACTTGCCATAGCATAGATTTCTTTTTGGAATATCACAGGTTCTTTGTTTAACAACACGTCACGTATCACACCACCTGCTGCACCTGTTATACAACCCATGATAATAGCAACCCAAAAAGGGAAACCACAAGCCAATGTTTTCTGTATACCCGCTATGGTAAAGAGTGCAAGACCAAAGGTATCGAAAACAAACCAAGCATTGTCAAGTCGTTTCATCAGCTTAGCAAATGCTATCGTGATAAACTGCGCAAAGAATGTACATAGCAAATACAATGGTGTTGTCATCCAAAAAGGAGTCTGACCAAGCATTAAGTCGCGGATAGTACCACCACCGATAGCTACAGCAACTCCGCAAACAAAACCACCAAACCAATCATATTTCTTTGCAGCAGCATGACGAATACCAGATATTGCAAAAGCCATAGTACCAAGCACTTCGACGATATTTTGCAAGTAACTCACGAACTGCGGATCTGTATGCATCATCCCTTTACAAGTACTTCTTTGTTAACTACATTCTGAGGATTGCCCGCAATGAACGAGCGAATATTCTCAGCAGCTATTTCAAACAGTCTGGTTCTTGCCTCTACTGTTGCCCAAGCAATGTGAGGAGTAATATAAGCGTTAGGTTCTTTCATCAAAGGATTATCCTCTAATGGTGGTTCCTGACACATCACGTCAGCTCCATATCCAGCCAACTTTCCTTCATGCAGAGCTTCTGCTACTGCCTCCTCGTCGACCAATGGTCCACGACCAGTATTTATCAGTATTGCACCAGTCTTCATCTTAGCAATATTTTCTTTATTGATAATATTGCGTGTAGCATCAGTCAAAGGACAATGCAACGACAACACATCGCTTACAGAGAACAACCCTTCGAGAGTTGTCTTCTGTATACCTAAAGGAAGGTCTACAGAATTCTTGCTTGTATATGCAAATACATCCATGCCAAAAGCATGAGCAATGGTAGCAACCTGCATACCAATATTACCTAAGCCAACAATACCCATGGTCTTTCCCTCAAGCTCATGCATTGGCGAATCCCAATAACAGAAATCTTGATTGTAAGCCCATCTGCCATTGCGGTTTTTCTGTGCGTAATACTCTACCCTATTGGTCATAGCCAGCAACAAAGAGAATGTCATCTGAGCAACACTATAAGTACTATATGCTGGAATATTGGTAACAATAATGCCACGCTTCGTTGCTGCATCAATATCTACAACATTATATCCTGTAGCAAGAATTCCGATATATTTTAGCTTTGGCAATGCATCCATAACATCGCCATCGATGTTTACCTTATTTATTAAAATAGCATCTGCATCTTTTGCTCTTTCTACAACATCCTCATCCTTGGTTCGTGGATAAACCACAAACTCTCCTAGCTGTTCAAACACCTCATAGCTCAAATCGCCAGGGTTAGCAGCATAGCCGTCTAATTCTATAATTTTTATTTTCTTCATCTTTTAATTACATCTATATAACGATATAACTATCTTATCGACAGCTAATTATAATATTTCTAAAAAAGTTAATCTTCATATCTCTTACCCCAACAGCCTTTCATATACTGGTAGAGTCTTTCTTCCGAAGGAGAATGCTGGATATGCCAGAATCGCTCATTCTCCATACCATCAGGCAGATATTGTTGTTCAACGAAATGTCCGGCATAATCATGACTATATTTATATCCATCATGATATCCAAGATTTGCCATAAGCTCGGTTGGCGCATTACGAAGATGCAAAGGTACAGGCTGATTACCTGTTTCCTTAACTCTTTGCAAAGCAGCATTAATTGCAAGATATGCAGAGTTGCTCTTTGGCGATGCTGCAAGATATACTACAGCTTCTGCCAATGGAATTCTTCCTTCGGGCCATCCTAGTTTGTTGACTGCATCGAAAGCTGCATTGGCAAGCAACAACGCATTAGGATTTGCGAGACCTACATCCTCGGCTGCAGAAATAACAATTCTACGAGCTATAAACTTAGGATCTTCGCCACCCTCTATCATCCTTGCCATCCAATAAAGCGCAGCATCAGGGTCGCTACCACGAATACTCTTGATGAAAGCCGAGATAATATCATAATGCATTTCGCCATCCTTGTCATAAGCCAACGGATTTTGCTGCAAGCGCTCAACTACAACATCATCTGTTATCACTATATCGTCTTCATTGAATGCGCTAACAACCAACTCCAAGATGTTCAACAACTTTCGAGCGTCGCCACCACTATATCGTATCAACGCTCCTGTTTCCTTGAGCGTTATTTTTTTCTTCTTAAGTTCTTCATCCTCGGTTATTGCCCTTTCAAGCAACTTCAGCAAGTCTTCTTGTGCCAACGACTTCAGCACATAAAGCTGGCAGCGCGACAGTAGCGGACGAATAACTTCAAACGAAGGATTCTCGGTAGTAGCACCAATAAGAGTAACCACACCCTTCTCTACAGCTCCAAGCAGGGAATCTTGTTGCGACTTTGAGAAACGATGAATCTCATCTATAAATAATATAGGTGAAGCCGAATTAAAGAATCTTCCATTCTTGGCTTTCTCTATCACCTCTCTCACATCCTTTACACCACTCGTCACAGCACTAAGGGTATAGAAAGGCGTCTCCAGCTTATGGGCAATAATCTGCGCAAGCGTAGTTTTACCGACACCTGGAGGACCCCATAATATAAAAGAGGAGATATGTCCGGAATCTATCATCTTCCGCAACACACCACCTTGCCCAACCAAATGTTGCTGACCGACATAGTCGTCGAGCGTACGTGGGCGCATTCTCTCTGCTAATGGTTCACTCATACAGATGCAAAGGTAATAATTTTCTTCAAAGCAAAGAAACATTTTCAGCATTTTCGTTCAAGCCATTACTCTTGTATTTTAGTTTGCGATTTAAATACAAAACATAATGACTATAAAAATTGTAAACTCAACTTAGCATTTTAAGCTAAGAATATAAAACATGCATAAAAAACGATACACAAAAATAGGTATTTCAAAAAGAAATTATTAACTTTGCAGCAACTTAAAGGTAGGTTCTTTGTGCCTATATAATCAACAATGTAATAACAGAAAATTATTTTCTTATATTCATTAAACTATTTAGCGAATATGATTTATTCTAAAGAAGTCGACAACATGTGCGTTGTTGCAAAGGGTCCTAACCACGGACCTGCTCCAATTCCTGAGGAAGGAAAGTGGATTCAAGCTAAGGAGATAAAGGATATCTCTGGTTATACTCACGGTGTGGGTTGGTGTGCTCCTCAGCAGGGTGCCTGCAAGCTTTCTTTGAACATCAAGGAAGGTGTTATCCAGGAGTGCCTCGTTGAGACAATTGGTTGTACAGGTATGACTCACTCTGCAGCTATGGCATCTGAGATTCTTCCTGGCAAGACCATCCTCGAAGCATTGAACACTGACCTCGTTTGCGATGCTATCAACACAGCAATGCGCGAGTTGTTCCTCCAGATTGTTTACGGACGTAGCCAGAGCGCTTTCTCTGAGGGCGGTCTTGTTATCGGTGCTGGTCTTGAGGACCTTGGTAAGGGTCTCCGTTCACAGACTGGTACTCTCTATGGTACAGTTGCAAAGGGAACACGCTACCTTGAGCTCACAGAGGGTTACATCACAAAGATGTTCCTTGATAAGGATAGCCAGGTTTGCGGTTACGAGTATGTACACCTTGGCAAGATGATGGAAGCTATCAAGGCTGGTATGGATGCTAACGAGGCTGTTCAGAAGTTTACTGGACGCTACGGTCGCACTACAGCTGAGCAGGGTGTTGTTAAGAGTATTGACCCACGTAAAGAATAAGGATAAGCACTATGATAAGAAAAGTTAGTTTTGAAAGCCAGGAGCGTCGTATGGACCAAGTCCTCGCCGCACTCAAAGAAAACGGTATCAACAGTATCGAAGAGGCTAATGAAATTTGCGAGAGCGTTGGTGTAGATCCTTATCTTATGTGTGAGGAAACACAGCGCATCTGCTTCGAGAATGCAAAGTGGGCATACGTTTGTGGTGCCGCTATCGCTATCAAGAAGGGTGTTAAGAACGCTGCTGATGCAGCTGAGGCTATCGGTATCGGTTTGCAGAGCTTCTGCATCCCTGGTTCTGTAGCAGACGACCGTAAGGTAGGTCTTGGTCATGGTAACTTGGCAGCTCGCCTTCTTCGTGAAGAGACTCAGTGCTTCGCTTTCTTGGCTGGTCACGAGTCATTCGCTGCTGCTGAGGGTGCTATTAAGATTGCAGAGATGGCAAACAAGGTTCGTAAGAACCCATTGCGCGTTATCTTGAACGGTCTTGGTAAGGATGCTGCTCAGATCATCAGCCGTATCAATGGTTTCACATACGTACAGACAAAGTTCGACTACTACACAGGTGAATTGAAGGTTGTAAACCGCATCGCTTATAGCGACGGTCCACGTGCTAAGGTTAACTGCTACGGTGCTGACGACGTTCGCGAGGGTGTAGCAATCAACTGGAGCGAGGATGTAGACGTATCTATCACAGGTAACTCTACCAACCCTACTCGTTTCCAGCACCCAGTAGCTGGTACATACAAGAAGGAGCGTGTATTGGCTGGTAAGCCATACTTCTCTGTAGCTTCTGGTGGTGGTACAGGTCGTACACTTCACCCAGACAACATGGCTGCAGGTCCTGCTTCTTATGGTATGACCGATACTCTTGGTCGTATGCACTCTGACGCTCAGTTCGCTGGTTCTTCTTCAGTTCCTGCTCACGTAGAGATGATGGGCTTCCTCGGTATGGGTAACAACCCAATGGTAGGTGCTTCTGTAGCTATCGCTGTTGCTGTTGATTTGGCTCTCAACAAGAAGTAATTTCTTTGAGATACAAATTAACCAGTATAATAATATCCCTGCAACTAATAGTTGCAGGGATTTTTTATTCTCTAAAGGGAACTATTGCTGTCCGGTAAACAATTATTCACCCTTATATTGCTTTGTTATTCAGTGTTTTATTTCAATATTTACTAAAGGGGCTTGCCTATATACTATGCGGGCTGAAAGCCCAATAATCACATTATTAGTTTTACCAGACGGTAATAATCTTGAACAAGACCTTAGGCTCGACCCAATATCAGATGAAACCTTTTATCATCAAAACACAAGATGATAAATGAAAATAAAATAGCCGATGATACATTCTATAAAGAAGTATCATCGGCTATTATTATTTATTTTAGAGGTGTATTAATACTCACCCCAAGCCTTGATGTCGATATCATCGATGCTCAATGTGCAGAACGCATTGATGAACGCAGAAGCCAAACGGCTGTTGGTAATCAATGGTACGTTGAGGTCGATGGCTGCACGACGAATCTTATAACCATTAGAAAGCTCACTAACTGTGAGATCCTTAGGAATATTTACAACCATATCAATCTTGTGCTCACGAAGCATATCAAGAGCCTGTGGCTGCTGTCCCTCTTCGCTTGGCCAATATACGAGAGTATTCTCAATGCCATTCTCTGTAAGGAAGCGCGATGTGCCACCTGTAGCATAAAGCTTGTAGCCATGGTTAACAAGCATACGTGCAGCACCAAGCATGTCAGCCTTCTGCTTAGCAGAACCTGTAGAGAGGAGTACGGTGTGCTTAGGAATACGATGACCTACAGAGAGCATACTCTTAAGCAATGCCTGGTTGGTGTCATCACCAAGACAACCTACCTCACCAGTAGAGCTCATGTCTACTCCAAGCACAGGGTCAGCCTTCTGCAAACGGTTGAATGAGAACTGACTAGCCTTGATACCTACGTAGTCGAGGTCGAATAGGTTCTTAGATGGCTTCTCAACAGGTACACCAAGCATAATCTTAGTTGCGAGGTCGATAAGGTTGAGCTTCAATACCTTGCTTACGAATGGGAACGAACGTGAAGCACGAAGGTTACACTCAATAACCAAGATATCGTTTTCACGAGCCATGAACTGAATGTTGAATGGACCATTGATGTGCAAAGCTGCTGCAATCTGACGGCTTACTCGCTTGATACGTCGAACTGTCTCTACATAAAGCTTCTGTGGAGGGAACTGGATGGTAGCATCACCTGAGTGAACACCAGCAAACTCGATGTGCTCAGAAATAGCATAAGCCATAATCTCACCATTGCGAGCCACAGCGTCCATTTCAATTTCTTTAGCGTGCTCGATAAACTTACTTACTACAACAGGGTGCTCAGCACTGACGTTGGCAGCAAGTTTCAAGAAACGCTCAAGCTCGTCGCGGTTAGAACATACGTTCATAGCAGCACCAGAAAGCACGTAAGATGGACGAACCAAAACAGGGAAGCCTACGCGGTCAACAAAGACGTTGATATCGTCCATAGAAGTAAGTGCACTCCACTCAGGCTGGTTGATACCATTCTCGGTAAGCATGCTTGAGAACTTAGCACGGTCTTCTGCGTTATCAATATCCTGAGCCTTGGTACCAAGGATTGGCACACGCTCAGCGTCGAGCCACATAGCAAGGTTGTTAGGAATCTGACCACCAGTAGAAACAATCACACCATGAGGATTCTCCATGTCGATGATGTCCATAACACGCTCGAATGTGAGTTCGTCGAAATACAGACGGTCGCACATATCGTAGTCGGTAGACACAGTCTCAGGGTTATAATTGATCATGATAGAGCGATAGCCATGCTTGCGAATAGTATTCAATGCCTGTACACCACACCAGTCGAACTCAACACTTGAACCAATGCGGTAAGCACCAGAACCAAGTACGATTACCGACTTCTTGTCGTCCTGGAATGTGATGTCACTATCTGTACCTGCGTATGTAACATACAAATAGTTGGTCTGAGCAGGATATTCAGCTGCCAAGGTGTCAATCTGCTTAACAACAGGAAGAACACCGAATGACTTACGAAGGTTGCGAACAATGAGAGTAGCCTTGTGCATGTTGCCAACCTCTTTCTCAAGACCTACAGCACGTCCAATCTGGAAATCGGTGAAACCATAAACCTTAGCTGTACGCAACAATTCGCGGTCTAGAACGTTGATGCTTGTGCAACGCTTCAACTCCTCATCAATATCGATGATATGCTTGAGCTTCTGCAGGAACCACTTGTCAATCTTAGTGAGGTCATGAATCTGGTCGATAGTATAACCACGATGCATAGCCTTAGAAATCACGAACACACGCTTATCTGTAGGCTCACGAAGAGCAGCATCGATATCTTCAATTTCAAGTTCCTTGTTCTCAACGAAACCGTGCATGCCCTGACCAATCATACGAAGACCCTTCTGCAGAGCCTCCTCGAAGTTGCGGCCAATAGCCATAACCTCACCTACAGACTTCATGCTTGAACCAAGCTCCTTGTCTACACCACGGAACTTAGAAAGGTCCCAACGAGGAATCTTGCAGACTACATAGTCGAGAGCAGGCTCGAAGAAAGCACTTGTGGTGCGAGTTACAGAGTTCTTAAGCTCAAACAAGCCGTAGCCCATACCGAGCTTAGCAGCAACGAAAGCCAAAGGATAACCTGTAGCCTTAGAAGCGAGAGCTGAAGAACGAGACAAACGAGCATTAACCTCGATTACGCGATAGTCTTCGCTCTTAGGGTCGAAAGCATACTGCACGTTACACTCACCAACGATACCGATGTGGCGGATAATCTTGATGGCAAGAGCACGAAGCTTGTGATATTCGCTATTGGTAAGAGTTTGCGAAGGAGCAATAACGATACTCTCACCAGTATGGATGCCCAGAGGGTCGAAATTTTCCATGTTGCAGACAGTGATACAGTTATCGTAGCGGTCGCGAACAACCTCGTACTCTATCTCCTTCCATCCCTTCAAACTCTTTTCAACGAGCACCTGTGGTGAGAAAGAGAATGCCTTTTCTGCAAGTTTATTGAGTTCTTCCTCGTTGTCGCAGAATCCACTACCAAGACCACCGAGAGCGTAAGCAGCACGTAGAATTACAGGATAGCCCAAGTCGGCAGCAGCCTTACGAGCCTGTTCGATATTTTCGCAAGCCTCACTCTTAATAGTCTTAACGTTGATTTCGTTAAGCTTCTCAACGAAGAGCTCACGGTCTTCAGTATCCATGATAGCCTGAACAGGAGTACCCAATACGCGTACACCATACTTCTCAAGTATGCCCGACTTATAGAGTTCTACACCACAGTTGAGGGCAGTCTGTCCACCGAAAGAAAGGAGGATGCCATCTGGCTTTTCCTTCTGAATAACCTTTTCAACGAAGTGAGGCTGTACAGGAAGGAAATAAATCTGGTCGGCAACACCTTCGCTTGTCTGCACGGTAGCGATATTTGGGTTGATAAGCACGGTCTTGATACCCTCTTCACGCAATGCCTTCAAAGCCTGTGAACCAGAGTAGTCGAACTCGCCAGCTTCACCAATCTTCAATGCTCCAGAACCGAGGAGCAAAACTTTCTTTATTGTATTGTCTTTCATTATTTTCTATGGTTTATTGTTGGATGTTGAATGGTAAGTGATGAATGATGAAATTCAAAGTAACTTCACTTTTCACTAAAATTCTTCACTCTTCACTTAGATTCTTCACTTATTTAAGCGACTCTACGAATTTGTCGAACATAAACTCTGTATCCACAGGACCAGCACAAGCCTCAGGGTGGAACTGTGATGAAAACCAAGGATTTGTCTTGTGACGAATACCCTCGTTAGAACCATCATTCATGTTTACGAACAACTCTTCCCACTCGCTTCCCAAGGTGCGTGCGTCAACAGCATAACCATGGTTCTGAGATGTGATGTAGCAGTTGTCGGTGCCAACCATACGTACAGGCTGATTGTGAGAACGGTGACCATACTTCAACTTATAGATAGTGGCGCCACCAGCCTTAGCCAACAACTGGTTACCCATACAGATACCACAGATAGGCTTACGGCTATTGTTCATCTGACGACGGATTACGTCGACAGCATCCTGACACATATCAGGGTCGCCAGGACCATTAGCAAGGAACAAACCATCGAATTCCATATCGGTATAATCGTAGTTCCAAGGCACACGGATAACCTCAACACCACGGTTAACGAGACAACGGATGATGTTAGCCTTTACACCGCAGTCAACGAGTACAACCTTCTTGCCTGCACCTTCATTATATTTGATAATTTCCTTGCAGCTGACCTTATCAACGAAGTTTACTCCCTCATAGTCAGCCTCAGGAATGTTGTTTGGTTCATCGTCGAAGATGATTTTTCCCATCATCACTCCATGCTCACGAAGCACTTTGGTAAGCTGACGAGTGTCAATACCTGTAACACCTGGCACATGCTCACGCTTCAACCACTCGGCAAGACTCTCACAAGCATTCCAATGTGAATACTCCTCGCTATAGTCAGCCACGATGATAGCGCTAGCATAGATCTTATCACTCTCCATAAACAATGGAAGTTTGTCGTCCCCAAAAGTAAATGGTGGAACACCGTAATTGCCTACGAGGGGATAGGTCAATGTCATGAGCTGTCCTGCGTAAGAAGGGTCGGTAAGACTCTCAGGATAGCCCATCATGGCGGTGTTGAAAACTACTTCACCAGCAACAGGAGCATCATAGCCGAAGCTCTTGCCGTGGAATTTTGTTCCGTCACTAAGGACCAAAGTTACATTCTTCATATATTGGGTTTTAAGTTCTTGTGGACTTATATATTATTAATAATGTATTATCTATTTTTTATTTATCGACTCATAATAATTTATGAATGCTTGATTGCAAAGGCGTGTACCTCCAGGAGTTGGATAATGACCAGTGAAATACCAGTCGCCACGATGATTTGGTATGGCTGTGTGCAATCCTTCTATCGACTGGAATACTATCTCTACTGGTGTAGTCATTCCTTCAGGAGTGAGCATCTCTACAATCTTACGATTTATTTCCTCAACTGTGAAAGGCTCATAGACAGCACGCACAGCATTTTCCATATCTTCCTTCGACTTCTGCAATTCAGCCTTGCAGTGTTCGTAGGTCTCGTCAAGGATGTTGAGTAAGTTGCGTTCCTTGAGCAACTCTATTGTTGCACGGAACACACAGAACTCTTCCAAACGAGGCATGTCGATACCATAGTAGTCTGGATAGCGAATCTGTGGAGCAGAGCTAACAACGACAATCTTCTTTGGATGCAGACGGTCGAGGATACGAAGGATACTCTTCTTAAGAGTTGTACCACGCACGATGCTGTCGTCGATTATCACGAGGTTGTCTTCGTAAGGCACGATACTCTCATAGGTTACATCGTATACATGCGAAGCCAAGTCGTTACGTGAGTTGCCCTCTGTGATAAAGGTGCGAAGCTTTATATCCTTGCAAGCCACCTTCTCAGAGCGAACATACTCGCTCATTATATCGTGGAGCTCAGCCTCGGTAGGCACATGATCGAGTGCAGCAATCTTCTTAATCTTAACATCATTCAAGTGCTGTTTGAAACCATGAAGCAACCCGTAGTAAGCGGCCTCTGCAGTATTCGGAATGTATGAGAACACGGTATGGGCGGTATCATTGTCGATAGCTTTAAGAATGTCGGGAGTGAGCAACTCACCCAACTTCTTGCGCTCACTATAAATGTCGCGATCAGAACCGCGACTGAAGTATATACGTTCGAACGAACAAGCCTTAACTTCTTTAGGCTCTATGATTTGTGTAAGCAAACATTCACCAGCCTTGTTGACGATAAGAGCCTGACCAGGTTGAAGTTCGCAAACATCGTCACACTCTATGTCGAATGTGGTCTGCAATACCGGGCGCTCACTTGCTAACACCACAAACTCATCGTTCTTGTAATAGAATGCAGGACGAATGCCCCAAGGGTCGCGCATAGAGAACATCTCACCAGAACCAGTGATTCCGCACACTACGTAGCCACCATCGAAATGAGTCATTGTAGTTTTAAGCACATTACTCATCTTCACATGGTCTTCAATATATTTTGTAATCTCTACATCTTGCATCTCCATAGCCTTAGCAGCCACAAAGTTTCGTTCTACCTCTCGGTCCAAGCGATGGCCCATGAGTTCGAGCATAATGTAAGAGTCGCTATATATTCTTGGACATTGTCCTTGACGAGTAAGCAACGAGAACACCTCTTCGATGTTTGTCATGTTGAAGTTGCCACACAAGCAAAGGTTCTTAGCCCTCCAGTTGTTTCGGCGAAGGAAAGGATGTACATACGAGATTCCGCTCTTTCCTGTTGTTGAATAGCGCAGATGTCCCATGTATAGCTGTCCAAGAAAGCCCTCCTTTACTCGCGAGAATATTTCAGTTATAGCATTCGCACCCTCTGCTCGCTCACGAAACATGTATTCGTTGCCAGGCTCTGTATCGAGATCAACACACGCCATGCCAGCACCTTCCTGTCCACGGTTGTGCTGTTTCTCCATCAGAAGATAGAGCTTATTCAAGCCAAAATAGCGTGAACCATATTTCTTTTCGTAATAGTCGAGTGGTTTTAGCAATCGTATGAGTGCTACACCACAGTCCTCGTGAATTTCTTCTAACATACTATTTTCTACGTTGCTTTAATTAGTTTGTGATTGTTGTTTTATCTCATTAAAAGCCACATATATATAATAATGTGTGAGCCACACTACTCTACTGTTACGCTCTTTGCAAGATTTCTTGGTTGGTCTACATCCTTTCCCTTGCACACAGCCACATGGTAAGCCAATAACTGCAATGGAATAGTTGCAATCAGCGGTTCAAGACACTCAAGTGTATCAGGAAGTTCAATAACCTCATCAGCAATCTTAGATATTGTATCGTCGCCCTTTGACACAAGAGCTATCACACGACCATTTCTTGCCTTTATCTCTTGAATGTTCGAAAGCACCTTTTCGTATAGCTCATTGTGAGTTGCTATAACCACAACAGGCATATCAGAATCTATCAATGCAATCGGACCATGCTTCATTTCTGCAGCAGGATAACCCTCGGCATGAATATAGCTTATTTCTTTTAGTTTCAAAGCTCCTTCCAAAGCCACAGGATAGCTAAAGCCTCGCCCTAAGTAGAGGAAGTTGCGAGCGTATGTAAAAGTACGACTAAGGTCTGCAATGCGGTCATTTAGTTTCAGTACCTCTTCCATCTTTGCAGGAATCTCTTGCAATCCCTTTACTATAGTCACATACTCTTCATGACTTATTGTTCCCATTACGTCAGCAAGAGCAAGTGCCAACATAGTGAGCACAGTCACCTGACCGGTAAATGCTTTTGTAGAAGCCACACCAATCTCAGGTCCAACATGGATGTAAGAACCAGTATTGGTGGCGCGAGGTATGCTTGAACCTACAGCATTACAGATACCGTAGATGAAAGCGCCCATCTCTTTAGCCAACTTGATAGCTGCAAGAGTATCAGCAGTCTCGCCACTCTGAGAGATAGCGATAACTACGTCGCCTGCACCTACCACAGGGTTGCGATAACGGAACTCTGATGCATACTCCACTTCAACAGGTATACGACAGAGGTTTTCCAATATCTGCTTACCAATAAGTCCTGCATGCCAGCTTGTTCCACAAGCCACGATGATGATTCGTTTTGCACTGATTAGCTCTTTGCGATAATCAAGAACGGCAGACAAAGATACCTTATTTCCTTCGACATTGATACGACCAAGCATACATGTCTTCAGACATTCTGGTTGTTCAAAGATCTCTTTCAACATGAAGTGTGGGAAGCCACCCTTCTCTATCTGTCCGAGGTTGATGTTTACTTTCTTAACTACAGCATCCTGCTTTTCGTTATAAATATCAACAACCTTAAGTTCTTCTCCAGGCACTAGCACTGCAATATTTCCATCTTCGAGATATACTACCTTGTCGGTATATTCTACGATAGGACTTGCATCTGAACCAAGATAGAATTCGCCATCACCAATACCCACTACCAATGGACTCTGCTTGCGTGCGGCTATTATCTGTCGTGGATTGTTCTTATCAAGCACAGCTACAGCATAGGCACCAATAACCTGATGCAATGCCACCTGCACAGCTGTCAGCAAATCCACGTTGCGTGTTGTCTGTATATATTCTATGAGCTGCACCAACACCTCAGTATCTGTCTGCGAGCGGAAGTGCATGCCTTTTTCTTCTAATCTTTTCTTTATCTCTGCATAGTTCTCAATAATACCATTGTGAATTATTGCGAGATTCTTTGATTCTGAATAATGTGGGTGTGCATTTACACTCGATGGTTCGCCATGTGTTGCCCAACGAGTGTGAGCGATACCCACAGTACCTGTAATATCCTTATCTGCGCAAAAAGCTTCAAGGTCGGCAACCTTTCCCTTAGTCTTATAGACGTTCAAGTCGCCTTTATCATTTATCATAGCGACACCAGCACTATCATACCCTCTATACTCCAAGCGTTTTAATCCATTCACGAGAATTGGATAAGCCTGCTTAGTACCTATATATCCTACAATACCACACATATTTATTAAATTTGTATTTGTATATTAAAAAAAATTGAAAGACCAACCATCAATTGCTTGACGACTAAGATCTTTCAATTTTTTATTTTCATATTATATTAATTACGTAAAATGTTAACCAACAAAGAAGCGACACTTGTCACGATACCTACAAACGAGAACCAAATAGTAGTAGAGCTACCAATAGCAGAGTTCTTAGCCTGAACACCGTTAGGCTCTACATACACAATATCATTCTGCTGCAAATAGTAATAAGGCGAGCTAATAATGTTAGCATCATTGAGGTTAAGTCGATGAACTGTCTTCTGTCCATTAGCCTCCTCACGAATCAACATCACATTGTCACGCTTACCATAAATAGTCAAGTCGCCAGCTGATGCCAATGCCTCAAGAATACTCATCTTTTCAGTTCCTACAGGAATAACACCAGGACTGCGCACCTCACCAATGATAGTTACACGATAGCTAGACATTCTAACAGTAACGATAGGATCCTCGTCTTCTGCAAGAAAAGCCTTTATCTTTGATTTCACAAGTTCTTGACATTCATTCTTTGTCAAACCTGCAACTTTAATTTTTCCAACAACAGGATATTCTATTTCTCCATTGTTATCAACAAGATAAGTTTGGAGAACACCCGAACCTGAATACATCTGACCAGTAGCATTAAGAGTATTAGAAATCGTAAGATTGAATGGAGTCGCAGCTTCTGGATTTGTAGTACTTACCGTAATAGTAAGAATATCCTTAGGCATAATTTTCGCATCATACAAGCCTTCTGATCGTTTAACCACACCATCTACGGCATTTTGAAAATAAGCCACTTTCTTACTACTTGCACAGCTTGCAAGCATAAGTATCATTAAAGCGAGAATGCTAAATGAGAGTACATTTTTCTTCATAATTAGTAATTGTTGCCTTTAAATCTTTGCAAAATTAATACTAAATTCCGAATTTGGCAAGCGTTTATAGAAATTTATTTTGTTTTCTTTATATTTCGCTTGTAAGTTAGATTTTTATTCTTAACTTTGTGGAACATTTTAATAATAACCAACACATTTTCCAACAACGTCTGGTATAACAAACAACAGCAAAACATGGACAACAATATTGAGATAAAAGGAGCACGAGTTAACAACCTTAAAGGTATTAATCTAAGTATTCCGCGCAATGAATTTATCGTCGTGACAGGTGTTTCTGGCTCTGGCAAATCATCATTGGCTTTCGACACTCTCTACGCTGAAGGTCAACGCAGATATGTCGAATCTCTTTCAGCTTATGCCAGACAGTTCTTAGGAAGGGTAAAGAAACCTGAATGTGATTTCATAAAAGGATTGCCTCCTGCTATTGCCATTGAGCAAAAGGTCACAGCACGCAACCCTCGGTCTACAGTTGGAACAAGCACCGAGATATACGAGTATCTTCGTCTGCTCTTTGCACGCATTGGTAAGACAATCTCACCAATTTCGGGTCAAGAGGTTAAGAAGAATAATGTAGAGGATATAATTAATTGCACTAAGCAATATTCTGCAGGCACTCGCTTCATGGTGTTATCTCCAATATTGCCAGCCGAAGGTCGCACTTTCGACCAACAGCTTGATATATACATTAAGGAGGGATATTCCAGAATTCTTGTCAACAACGAAGTAGTTCGCATCGAAGATTTACTCGAAAACTACGATTCTTCAAAGGATTCTAATGAAAAAGACTCATGGCTCGTCATCGACCGCATGTCGATAGAAGATAGCAAGGAATTTCTTTCTCGCCTTACCGACTCTATCGAAACAGCCATGTTTGAAGGCAATGGAGCTTGCCGACTAACATTCTTGCCTTCTAATATCAATTACGATTTCTCTACTCGCTTTGAAGCCGACGGCATCACTTTTGAGGAACCAACAGATAACATGTTTTCATTTAATTCGCCTGTGGGTGCATGTCCTACATGCGAGGGCTTTGGCATGGTGATGGGTATCGATGAAAAGCTTGTCATACCAAACACTTCGCTTAGCGTATATGATGAGTGTGTGCAATGTTGGCATGGCGAAAAGATGAAGATGTGGCATACGGAGTTTTGCCGTAAAGCAGCCATCGACAACTTTCCTATCTTTAAGCCTTATTTTGAATTGAGTCGCAAAGAGAAAGATATGCTTTGGCACGGTCTGCCATGTCAGAAGCATTTGCCATTAAACGAAAGAGTATGTATCGATTCTTTCTTCCAGATGGTGAAAGACAACATGTATAAGATACAATTTCGTGTAATGATGAGTCGCTATCGTGGCAAGACTATCTGCCCAGATTGTCATGGCACAAGGTTAAAGAAAGAAGCTTCATGGGTTAAGATAAATGGCTTATGTATCAACGACTTGATAGAAATGCCTATATCAAACCTTGAACAATGGTTCGACAATATTTCTTTAACCGAGCATGAAACAGCAATTGCAAAACGCCTACTCACAGAAATCAAGAATCGCTTGCATTTCCTCAACGAAGTGGGCTTGGGATATCTAACTCTAAACAGAGCTTCAAATACTCTTTCGGGTGGCGAGAGTCAGCGCATCAACCTCACTACTTCTTTGGGTAGTTCGCTTGTTGGTTCGCTGTATATTCTCGATGAGCCAAGCATCGGTCTTCATACTCGCGACTCATTCCGACTCATCAAGGTTCTTAAAGAGTTGCAAGCTCTTGGCAATACTGTAGTAGTGGTAGAGCACGACAAAGACATCATGAATGCTGCCGACCAAATTATTGATGTTGGTCCTGATGCAGGCACACATGGTGGCGAGATTGTATTCCAAGGCGTGCCTCCTAAACTAGGCGATGCTGTAAGCGCAGACAACAGAAGCCACACTGTAGACTATCTTACGGGCAAAGAACAGATTGCTGTTCCTGCTTCGCGTCGTAGTTGGAACATGAGTCTCACGCTCAAAGGTTGCCGAATGAACAATCTCAAGGGGGTGGATGCTAAGATTCCGCTCAACATTCTAACTGTTGTCACAGGTGTATCAGGTTCTGGCAAATCGTCATTAATAAAGGGTATCCTCTACCCTGCTCTAAAACGCAAGCTCGACGAAGTGGCTGACATTCCAGGCGAATACTTAGGCATGGAAGGCGACTACAAAAAGATTTCTCACGTAGAATTTGTCGACCAAAATCCAATTGGTAAGAGTTCACGCTCTAATCCTGCTACTTATGTCAAAGCCTACGACTATATTCGTGCCCTGTTTGCCGAACAGCCATTAGCTAAGCAGCTTGGATTCACACCGCAGTTCTTCTCTTTCAATACCGAAGGTGGACGATGTGAAGAATGTAAGGGTGCTGGCACCATTACTGTTGAAATGCAATTCATGGCAGACATCGTTTTGGAATGTGATGCTTGTCATGGTCAAAGATTCAAGCATGATATTCTTGACGTTAGATATCGCGACAAGAATATCAACGATGTGCTGAATATGACTGTTAGCGAGGCCATCACCTTCTTCGACAATGATGATGCCAAAAAGCGCGGTAGCAACAATCGAGCAATCATCGACCGACTAAAACCTCTTGAGGATGTTGGCCTTGGTTACATCAAGCTGGGACAAAACTCTTCAACCATGTCGGGTGGCGAAAACCAACGTGTAAAACTCGCCTACTTCATTGGTCAAGAGAAGCAGTCGCCTACTCTATTCATCTTCGACGAGCCTACAACAGGTCTACACTTCCACGACATATCCAAACTCATGAAGGCTTTCAACGCTCTTCTTGAGCGCGGTCATTCTATCGTTGTTATTGAACACAACATGGAGGTCATAAAATGTGCTGACTGGATAATCGACCTCGGACCAGAAGGTGGTAACAAGGGTGGCAACATCGTCTTTGCTGGCACACCTGAAGAATGCGCTAAATGCAAAGATAGCATCACCGGTCTATATCTCAAAGATGAACTAAACATGTAATCATCCAATACAAAACAATAAAAATGAAGAAAAGCATATTGCTATTATTGCTTGCCCTTGTGGCTTATGGCATCAGTTCTATAAATAGCAAGGATAGTGCTGACGAAAAAGATATTCAGAATAATGTCAGCACATCTGCCAAAGGCTCCAAGAGTCCAAAAGTCGACAGCACTATAAGCTACGAACTTCCTGCTCCACTCACCAATCGCCAAGAACAGATAGTGGAGCATACTGGCTACACCTTATCATACAACAAAGACCATAACACTCCCAACTGGTCGGCATGGATGCTGACAAAGGAAAAGACAGATGGTACTGTTGAGCGTTGCAGAAAGTTTTGGGCAGACCCCAAGATATCGCAACTCTATCGCGTAGACTATTTCGACTATAAAGGTAGCGGATATGATCGTGGTCATATGTGTCCTGCAGGCGATATGAAATGGAGCGAAGCTGCTATGCACGATTGCTTCTATATGTCAAACATGTGTCCGCAGGAGCATGCACTAAACAATGGCTCATGGAAAAAACTCGAAGAGGCATGCCGACAATGGGCTACTAACGAGGACACCATATATATAATATGTGGACCGGTATACAAAGGTACCAAACACGAGCGTATAGGTATCAACCATGTCATAGATGTTCCAGAAGGATTCTTCAAAGCTGTACTGTCGCTTCGCAAAGGCAACGAAAAAGCCATTGGTTTCTATTACGACAACTCCGACAACCGTCAATCTATGCAGCATGCCGCCATGTCTGTCGACGACCTTGAAGAACTCACAGGCATCGACTTCTTCCATCAGCTCGACGATGAAACAGAAAACAGAGTCGAAAGCTCATTTTCGCTAAAAGAATGGAATGCTAACTAAGATACAAACCAAAAGTTAGCAACAATAATAACAACGTCAATTATAAAAGTCAAACTTACAGACTCGTATAATTGACGTTTTTATATATTATTGCACATAGTACTGAAATCAAAGTGCCACTAAAACCACCCCGAAACACACACAAATGAAAATTTTATGTATTTTTTTGCCCTTTTATATATGGTTTTAAAATATAATATGTACATTTGCAACATAAAGCTATAATGTAGCTTACATATCACTTCTAAAATTATACACAACACATTATATATAGTAACTTATGAAGATTTCTATACTTATCGCCATTTCATCAATTGAAACACGATAATATTTTTCGTTTAGTACTTTTTATCCCTATTATTATAATTTATTCGTTTAAGTATGAAGAAGAATTACTTCGTTCTGATCATTTTGTTTGTGATCATTGCATCGTTAAAAGCTAATGCCTTCAACATTACAGTGAATGTTGACGATGCATCAAGAGTATCACTGTATTTGGGCTCATCTAAGCAGACATTGACCGATGGTGACAATGTGCTGGATGTTAAGACTGGCGACCGTCTCTATTTCTCGGCAAACACAGGCTATGTGTTGAAATCGGTGATGAACGGCACTACTGCCGAAACCATCAGCTCGCTAACAAGCTGCATGATTGGTCTTGATGAAGCTACCCATACAGATGCTAAATGGATTGTGACAACTTGCCCACTCGACGATGTTCGTACAGCATCATGCAAAGTTACTGTTGACGATGCCTCTAAAGTTACTCTCGGCTTTTCGGGCACATACACCACTTATGCTCTCAAAGATGGCGAGAATGACGTTAAGTTCGTTCCTGAAGTAGAGTCTACTTTTGCCATTTCAGCAAAGGACAACTCTGTATCACTTTACAGCGTAAAGAAGAACTCGGAGCCTGTATCTCCACAATATGGCACCTACAGAATCGACGTTGTAAATGGTGACAAGATTGAAATTCAAGCCAACTACCCTGACGAGGACTACAGCGTGAAATTCAACCTCAGCGAGAAGGCTGAAGGCTTTATCACTAAGGTACAGGTAAATGGTGTAGAAGTTAAGAATTTCATGGACGACAACTTCACCGTAAAGGCTGGTTCGCAAGTTTCTATAACAGGCAACACTAACGACTATTCGTTAGAATCGTTCAAGGTAAACGGTAGCGATGTAGATTTCTACGGAAGCTATAGCTTTATGGTGACAGGTCCAACAAATGTTGACATCGTAGCTCACAAATATGGCAATATAAGCGCCGTTTTGGATATCGACGACGCTTCACACGTAACAGTATACAAAGGCTATTCTTATTATGGCAACAGCGTGGAAGTAAAAACCGGAAAGAACACTATCGAGGTGCCAGAATCAACACCTGTCATCGCCATAAAGGCAAACGATGGTTACACCCTCGTCAGCGTAAGCGACGGTACAACAGATTTCGTAGAGCGAGACGGCAATAGCGAGGTAAACGTAAAGGTAACAGACGCTATGAACATAACTGTTAAGACAGCAGAACTGGTTCGCGACAAGAATGCCGTAGTTTACGTAGAAGACGCTTCAGTACCTTCATACATGCGTTTCATGCGCAAGGACTACACCACAATAGATTTGGCAACAGGCTACAACCATATACCATTCTATGATGGCGACCTTCCATTCAGTTCTTCATTCTATGGCACATCAACCCTAAATGTATACAAGAACGACGAACTCGTGGAACCTCAGTATACAGGTGCAACATCATATACTCTCAACGTAGAGGATAACGATGTAGTGAAGTTCTTCTTCACAAAGACACCTGCCATAGCAAAGGCTACAGTCACAGTAGAGGGCGATGCTAAGGAACTCACTGCAGTAAAGGATCAGATAAAGGAAGTAGCTGATTTCACCAATCCAATTCCATGTCTTGAGGATACAGAACTGTCGTTCAGCGTATCAGATAAGTCTATCGTAAAATCGTTTACCATGAACGGTACTGCCGTTACTCCACAGGAAGACGGAACCTACAAGGTTATCATTACTGCTGATAGCGACATCAAGGTTGAGTTAGGCGTTGCATCTGGCATTAAGAGCGTAACAGGTTCTGAAAATAAGGCTAACAACGTCTACACTACAGACGGAGTTTTGGTAATAAAGAATGCTACACGCAGTCAGATTGACGGATTAGCTAAAGGCATCTATATCATCAATGGCAAGAAAATAATACGTTAAAAAACATATGATTAAACAGAATTTATTAGCAGGATTAGCATTGTGCACCATGACTTTAGGTGCACATGCTGCATCCCCTGACGACTCACAAGTGTGGGTCGTTTCAAAAGACTGGAGTACAAAGAGCTACAACATTAGCAATTTGAAGAAGATTGTATTCCACGAGTCTGAGTTAAGCCTCATCGACCGTAACGACAATGAGAGCAAGGAATCGTATTCCAACCTTTTCAAGCTTATGTTTAATGGCGACCCTACTGGTGTTGAGAACGTTACAACAGAGCGACTTTCCGTGGTATACAGGGATGGAGTTATTAATGTTAACGGATGGACAGAAGGTTGTGCCGATGTTGCATTCTATGACATTAGCGGAAACATGCATGGCTCTATCAAAGCATGGAACGGCGGACAGATAAACGTAAGCCACCTGTCTAAAGGCATGTATATCATGAAAATCAAGGGTTATTCAATGAAATTTATAGTAAAATAAAAAAATACAACGAGAAATGAAAACACGTTATTATATCATCACATTTATTGCACTATTTTTGTGTAACATGGCAGTTTCTGCACAGGAGCGCAATCCTAACAGAATGGTCTTCCACAAGGGCGACAAGGTATTAAAGACTTACTCGGTGGATGAGCTTGACGACATCACTTTCGACTATGTTGAAAATAAGGAAGTTGGCATCACTGTAAAGGAGACCACAGAAAACAGTTGCAAGGTAAGCTTCACTATGCCTGACAACTGTAGCTATTATTATGTAGCCGCTGTAACAGCCGAGCACTCTGACCTTACACAGTATGTACAGGCACATCCTGCAGCAAAGCTCACAGAGAGCAAAGAATATGAGTTCACAAACCTAAGATCTGGAATTGATTATTATATCTTAGCATTGCCTATAGATAAGTACGGATTGTCTACAGTACTTTCAAAGAAGAATATCAAAACCATTTCTTCACAGTATGAGAACAGAGCTTCTACATTCTTCGACGTAGACTACTGGGCAGATACTTACATGAATGGTTACCAAAACTTCGTTATCCGTATGGGCGACTGTCTTCACTTGGGCGTATATCCAAAAGGTAATGGTAGAATCTACAACTTCAGTATCTACTGCAAGACAGCTGACGGCACCAGCGAACCAATGCCTCAGCCAGGTACATATACATATTATAAAGGCGACCAGCCTATCGACATGTGTATGGAACATTCTGAGAGCTTGATGTTGGAGTATTCTAATTACGAATATTCAAAGGATACCTATGATAGCAAGACCATTAAGTATGACGACGCATCTCTTACTATTGAGAAGAATACAGACGGCACATACACTGTAAAGGCTCTTATCAAGCAAGAAAATGGCGAACTCGTTGAACTCACATATACAGGCGAAGTTACTTACAGGGATAAGTCATTCAAGGGCTACACAGGTCCTAACCTCAACAAGGATATCACATTCACTTGCGACTATCTCGTACCTTATGACCTCGATGGTGTATGCTTCGAGATTATGGACGGTGGTGATCCTTCTGCAGAGGGAGCATCATGGTACAAGCGCAACCGTGTAACCATCTTCCTTGCTGACGATGGTAAAGGTTTACCACGCCTTGGCACATTCAAAGTTACAAAGGATGGTGCAAACGGAACTGTACAGGAGGGTTACTACAAGAACTATGGTGGTGGCGTATCTGGATCTTTCGGTACACGTTATGAATACAATGAGTCTCCAACCCATATGGCTACATTCGGCTTCGTAAATGGTGGTTCGGTTACTATCAGCAAGAACAGCACAACCGGCGACTACACCATCGCTACCAACTTCATCACCGACAAGGGACGTTCTATCAAGGCTACATACACAGGACCATTCAAGAGCAACAGAGCTTCTTCAATGCCAAAGAAGCGTAACTTGCGTATTGCTCCTGCTGTAGCAAAGTAAAGAAGACATAATTGGTCTGAGGCAACCCTTTACGACATGCAAGGTCGCATGATAACATCAACAAAATCTATCAATGGCAATGGCTCTCTTAACACAAAGATGAAGGGTATGTTTATCGTTAAGATTGGCGACAAGAAACGCAAAGTTGCATTGTAACTTAGCATATACAAAACAAATACATTCTAAAAACAGGCTCTGCATTGTTTGCAGAGCCTGTTTTTTGTTATTAGATATTGTTATTGTTTGGGTTTGCTTTGTATTTCAAATTTATATTTATATATTTGCAAAGAAAACAGTTACACTCAACATTTTACTATAACCTAATTATGAACAATAACATTAAACGTTGGCTGGTAGCCTCTGCATGTTGCTTTATGCTTGGCAGTGGACAGAGCATCATGGCACAACAAGTGATTTTTCCACAAGAGGTGCAAGCCAACAAAGCACAATTAGAAAGCAACACCAATAAATGGATATTGAAAAATTCATTGCTTACAGCCAAGTTTGCCAAAGTTGACGGCAAACTCATTTTTAATGGCTGCAAAGAAATGAACCTTAAGCCAGGCACCGAATTGTTTAAGGTGGTATTGGGCAATGGTAACAACTTCACTTCTTCTGATATGGAGTTGGTAAGCATAGAAACCGAAGAACTCGTTGGCAATAAAAACGCAGTAAAGGGTTCTGACCGCTTTGATGGTAAGGGTCTTAAGGCTGTATTAAAAAAAGACAAACTCCATATTGTTTGGCATGCTGTGTTGCGCGATGGTAGCCACTATTTGCGCACTACCCTTGACGTGGCTACCGAAGAAGACGTAGCCATGCAATCTATCACACCTATGATATATTATGTGGATTGCAAAAAGGCAAAGACCACACCTATGGTAGTAGGCAACACACGTGGCGCCATTCTTGCCAGCAATAAAATATTTGCCGGTCTTGAAACTCCTATGGGTGTAAACTCCGTTGAGGTAAACACCAAAGACAACAAGGAGATTCCTGCAGAGGTGGCTATGCAGGGATATTGGCGACGCAACACTACACTCAAGAAGAACCAGCCTTGGGAGGTTAGCACTGTTGTAGGTTTGATAGCTCCCGGACAAGCTCGTCGTTCGTTCTTGGCTTATAGCGAACGTGAGCGTGCAGTACCTTGGCGTGCATTCCCACTTTACAATTCTTGGTACGAACTCAATATTGACCGCAACAATGCCGTAGGTAATAGTGGTGTGTATGATGCTTCTGACCCTAACAACACAAAGGGTGACTACACCGAGAACATGACCTCCACACAGTGCGTTGACGTGGTGAAACACTGAAAGGAAAAGTTCTACGATGTATATGGCAAAGCCCCTTATGCCTTTGTATTCGATGATGGTTGGGATGCTTATGGCACATGGACTTTCAACCAAAACTTTCCAAATGGTTTTACCAACGAAGACAACCTGGCAAAGAGCATGGGCGTAGGCATTGGCGCATGGCTCGGACCTGTCGGAGGCTATGGTGGTAGCGGCACTTATCGTCGCAACTATTGGAACAACCGTGGAGGTATGCAATTGAGCAATGAATCGTATTACAACTACTTCATTGACTGCTGCAAAAGCATGGTAAACAATTACGATTTCCGATTCTTTAAGTTCGACGGTATCAGTGCACAAGGTACAGCCTTCGGACCTGACGAGGGCGACACTGGTATTGAAAATGCAGAAGGTATTATCAGTATAGAACGAGAGGTGCGCAAAACACGTCCCGATATATTCTTTAATACGACTGTGGGTACATGGGCATCGCCATTCTGGTTCCATTATAGCGATGCTATATGGCGACAAGATGCCGACTGCAAGTTTATTAGCGATACAGGTACCGACCGCGAACAGTGGATAACCTATCGCGACTATATGGTTTATAAAATCTTTACCCAAGGTTCCCCACTCTGCCCTATCAACACTTTGATGACCCATGGTCTCATTCTTAGCGAAAATGGCAAGCCTTACACTCCTAACGATTATAGTTATGATGGTGTGTTGCGCGAAATGCGTTGTGCCTTTGGTTGCGGTTCTGGTATGGTAGAGCTATACACCGACTATAAGTTAATGGACGAGATTAAGGACAATAACGGTAAAGCTGGCGCTCTATGGAAAGATTTGGCAGAATGTATGGATTGGCAGCAGCGCAATGCCGATGTGCTACCCGATATTCACTGGGTTGGTGGCAACCCTTGGGATGGAACCCAAGTGAACGTATATGGTTGGGCATCATGGAATGGAAAGAAGGCAACTCTCACACTTCGTAACCCAGATGTAAAAGAACGCCAATTCATCACTACGCTTCGCGAGATGCTTGATATTCCTGCTTATATTCAAACCACCATCACGCTTAGCAGCTCGTTTGCCGACCAGAAGGTGGCTACCGCTAATGGCTTAAAGGGTATTGAAATGAATAAGCCTATTGACATCGACAAGCAACTAACACTAACCTTCCCTGCCTCAACAGTGTTTGTGTTTGAGGGTGTTGACTAAAGACTTGGCAAGGCGCTTTCGTAAGCAAGCTGTACGACGCGCCTTGCCAAGAGTTTTACCTACATAGGGGTTTATCCAGGTTTATGTTATTTAATCATCTTTTTTGCTTTGCATTTCAAAATAATCTTTGTACCTTTGCAAGCAACAAATGAAACATCAAGAGCAGTTAATTCTGCACCAACCGAGCATTGACAGCTACGGTGGTCCAGTTAAGATGTGGAAGTATTAATTTATTAACTTCAAAAAATGTCATTATGAACAATTCATCAATCTTTGCTGCACAGTTTGCAGCAGCATCACTTAATTCATTAGTCGCTTCTTTCAACCACGAAGTAGGAAACCATGGTTGGTCTTCTGCTCGTGCTTCTTACGACCATGCTCTTATCGCAGAGTTCCTCCGTCGTGGCATCAACGTTTCTGCCATCTATGATGGCTCCAGTATTTCTTTCGCAAAACCAGTGAGCCTACAAGATAACACATTAATTATATGTAAATAATTTAAGTCCGATGATACCGTCTGCTCTTGGTATCATCGGACTATTTTTAAAAGCAAAAAATACTTTTGTTTTAATCCCCTCGAATTCGAGGGGTATTAAAGTTCTATTGATGTTTTCTTTTAGGCTGCTATTAATACTTATACTTTTTAGTATTTGTAGTGGATTTTCTTAATAATTGCAATAACAAAACCTATCTCAAAGCAGAAATTGATGATTATTGGTATAGCGGTATAGCAAGTCTCTTTCATTCAATAAGTTAACATGTATTAGCCGTTATTAAAGTTGTACTTCTATTATTGTTTATTGCTGTCTACTAAAACCATTTTTACATAAAAGGTATTAGCTGACAGCAATAGATAAAAATAACTCTTAACCTCCTTAAAAAAGATTATTAGTTTCATTGCCAGTACCACTTATGTTAAACTCCAGTACCACATAGATGAAACTCCAGTACCACCTAAGTGGTACTAAAAGTGGTACTGAGATACTTGTTTTATCCAACTATATAGCTTGCAGGATTCAACTATATTTTCTAAAATCAACTCTTACGGTTAACTATCTGTAAATTGCAAATAGTTTTGGCAGACTGCAATAATAAAATAAATGCCAATGAAGCCTGCTTAGTTGGTCATCTAAGCAGGCTGCATTTTTTTGATGGTTTTTAAGCAAAAATCAACAATGGTTCTATAAGCTGGGGATATTTCAAACAAACTGAGACTTAAATTCTCTTACTATTAAACCATGTGATGCTGAGCGAAATTACAGCAAAGATTGCTCCAACTGCACACACGCCAATCCATTCCGCATGAGTCCACGCCAATCCCGCACAATATGTACCAAAGGAGCCACCTATAAAATAGGTTGTCATAAAGATGGTGTTAGCTCTGTTAGAGGCTTGAGGCATCTCCTGAATGCAGCCACTTTGATTGCTTAGTTGCAGACATTGCAAACCTATATCTACCAAGATGATTGCTACAACAAGACCAATGAACGTGTCGCCAAACAAATAAGCCGTAGCCCATGCCACAAGTTGCAAGCAAGCTCCATAAATACTCATCTTTCTTATGCCTAATTGATTAACGAGTTTACCCATACCGCTTGCTGCCAAAGCTCCTGCTATACCACACAAGCCTAATGTTCCAACCATCTCGCTACCAGAAAAGAATGGAGCTTGTGCCAATCTGAAAGCTAAGCACGACCAGATAGCCATCATGCTACCAAAACTAAAGGCGGCACGAATAGCATATAGGCGTATGCGACCATTGCTCTTCACAATATTAAAGACACTAACCATCAAACCTCTATATGTGCCCACATAGTTGCTCTTTATCTGTGGCATAATCTTTAGCGTAAGAGCCATGCACAAAACCATAACAAGAGCTGCTATGAAAAACATTTCGCGCCAACCTAACCATTCGCCAACATATCCGCTAACAACTCTCGATGCCAGAATGCCTGTTAGCAGTCCAGACAAAACGATGCCCATATTCTTGCTTTTGTTCTTCTGTTCAGAATATTGTCCGGCTATAGGAATGAAAAACTGTGGAATTACGGAACAGGCTCCCAACAATAGCGAAGATCCCCAAATAATCCACACCTTATGGGCAACAGCAATGACAACTGCCATGAGGGCTGCCACCGTCATGTTTACAACGATTATGCGACGGCGCGAGTAGAGATCACCCATAGGAATAAGGAAAAACAAGCCAAACGCATAGCCGATTTGTGTAACAACGGTAATGAGGTTCGCTTCGTGCTGACTCACTCCTATATCGTGACGTATCATTTCCAGTAGTGGCTGATTATAGTAGCAGTTAGCAACGGTCAACCCTGCAATAACAGCCATTGTGAGCAACAAGCTACGCTCTATACCTCCATTTTCTTTCAGTTGCTTCATTTTCTTTTCTTTTTTCTTATGCAAAATAACCTAATGGTTTTTATCCATGCAGTTTCAGACTGCACCATATTTTTATCCCACCCAAAAGATATAGGCAAGGCTGATGCAGCTGATGCTTATCCATAGGAGCACACCCTGGATGAGAGGGCGGATGCCTACGCTACGCAATGTTTCTCTGGTTAGCGATGCACCGATAAAGAAGAGCGAGAGAGTAATGAGATGTTTAGCAAGCTTGTTTACGGCCCCACTAAATTCACCACCTATTGCTGCAGCACTATCGCCAATGAGCGAGGCATTACTTAATATATAGGTATTGAAGAGTATGGCTACTATAAACCAAATGATGAATCTCGGTATACAGCTATACCATGGCTTTGCTTCCCCACCCGACTTGGCAAGTGTGCTGCGAAAGAAGAATGGTGTGACCAATGCCAACACTACTATCCACAAAGCGCGAGTGAGCTTGATGGTTGTAGCAACTTCGAGGGCACTCACGCCCTGAGAGACTACAAGCTCAGGGTGCATCTGGTCGTAAGCGGCTCCTGCTCCAACCACAGAGGATGTGTCGTGGATGGCTATGGCTGCCCACATACCAAACTGCTTCATCGTCATGCCCAAGGCATCGCCAATGGATGGGAAAAGAAACAAGGCTATACCATTGAGCACAAAAACTACACCAAGTGCCACCGACATACTCTCAGGCTTAGCTTTGATTACTGGTCCTACGGCAGCTATTGCCGAGCCACCACATATTGCAGTTCCTGAACTAAGCAAATAGCTGGTTTGCGAATCCACTTTCAGAAGCTTTCTGCCAAAGAACCAACCAAGGGCAAGAGTTCCGAAAACGCTGACTATGGTAAAGAGCATTCCCTGGCTACCCGAAGCCAATGCCTTGTCGACATTCATTCCGAATCCAAGTCCTATGACAGAATATTGCAACAGTTTCTTCGACATTGTCTTATTAAACGTAGGAAAGGCCTTGCCTAACAACAATGCAAAGGCAAAGCCCAATGCCAACGCCACTGGCGACGACACCCAATGGGCTAACCACGCGAATTGTCCAAGATTGACTCCGAATACTTCTTCTACAAATCCTAAAAGCAGCGACACAGCAATAACGGCTACTATAATAATGTAGCAAATTTCATTTCTCTTCATATATTTGATTCTATATTATCTATAATGCGAGTGCAAATTTACTACAAATATCGGAGATAAGTAGGTGTTCAAAATTAATTTATTAGCATTTGCATAACAAAAAGAAATAGATATACTCGTTTCATAATATAGTTTGTTTTAGTTATAGATATAGAATTGATATAGATAGAGCATTATAAGCCCATTATCAGTATAAAATGGTAGGAAAACCACACGAAAAATACTTTTTTTGCTTTTTCTTATAAAAAACTTCTTCAAAAGTTTGGTAGAATCAGAAAAAGGTAGTACTTTTGCACTCGCAATTCAGAAATAAGCCTTTTAGAACTAAATTCTAATACAGGTTTTTAACGCGTCCTTAGCTCAGTTGGTAGAGCAACTGACTCTTAATCAGTGGGTCTAGGGTTCGAACCCCTAAGGACGCACGAAAGTCTAACCAATTAAGGTTAGACTTTTTTTCGTTTTATTAAGTTAAAGATTGTATATGAAAATCCTACTACACTTGTTTTTTGTTTAATTTTGCTTTGTTTGAAGTCTTTTCCTACTTAAAGACACAATTATCAAGCATTTTTTTAGATAATACAACAAGATGAGACAACTAAAGATTCAAAAAAGCATCACCAACCGTTCGAGTGAGGCGCTGGATAAGTATCTCGTAGAAATTGGTCGTGCCCCTCTTATCTCTATTGATGAAGAGATAGAGTTGGCACAAATAATAAAAAAAGGAGGACCACAAGCAGAAAGAGCTAAGGATAGATTGGTGACTGCCAATTTACGCTTCGTAGTTTCTGTGGCTAAACAATATCAACATCAGGGTTTGACACTTACCGACTTAATTGACGAAGGAAATATAGGACTTATCAAAGCAGCTCAGAAATTTGACGAAACTCGCGGCTTTAAGTTTATCTCTTATGCCGTGTGGTGGATCAGACAGAGCATATTGCAGGCTATTGCCGAACAAAGCAGAATAGTAAGATTGCCTCTCAACCAAGTTGGTTCGCTCAATAAAATAAACCACGAAATAAGCAAATTCGAACAAGAACATCAGAGACGCCCTTCTATCGCCGAACTTTCGGAAGCAACAAATATAGACCAAGAAAAAATTGGGCAAAGCATGATGGCAGACGGACATCATGTTAGTATTGACGCTCCATTCCAAGATGGCGAAGAGAACTGTATGCTAGATGTTATGCCAAGTGGCGAAGACTGCCGAACAGACAGAATGGTTGACCACGAAAGTATGGCGCTTGAACTAAACAATGTATTGAACGAGGTTCTGAAAGAAAGAGAAGTCATCATCATACGCGAATGCTTCGGAATAGGATGCCACGAAAAGGGACTTGAAGAAATTGGCGACCAGCTCGGACTCACTCGCGAAAGAGTAAGGCAGATTAGAGAGAAAAGTATTGCAAAACTCCGCGAAAGTGGCAATGTGAAAATCCTTATGAAGTATCTCGGTTAATCATCCGTTTTGGTCTATTTATACCATATTATATATATAGGTGTCGTGTAAAATATATGCGACACCTATATTTTTTTATATTCACTACTGTTTTTTGCGCATAAAAAGTTTGCATTTTACAAATTATTACTTACTTTTGCAGACAAAGAAAAATATTAATAACAACCAAAATTGTATGAAAGATAAAAAAGCTTTAACTCTAAAGACTTTGAATAAAAGCAACGTTTGGGAACTTCAGGAAAACGACATCTTTCGTTTGTGGGAAGCAGGCGAAAAAGATGCAGACTTGAAGGATAATATCCGCCACTATACCGACATCATCAAGAGCGCTTTCGAGATGGAAGAAGTAAAGGTAGATAAACCTGAGGTGATAAAGAAATACGAAGCTCGCGATTTCAAAATTGGCGTGCTTAGAATTGATGACTCTAATAAGATTAAATTCGCAGTTAAGAAAAAAGCTATCCTGCGAGTTACAGACCTTACTTATGAGAACATCAGACATATCTCTGCAGCCAAACTCCTTGAAGTCATAGATCGCAATTTTGGCGGAGGCTGGGATTCTCTATCTCAAAGCATACAAGACATTATCCAGGCTGGTTTCGATATCAGCACCACTACCCTTCCTAAAGATAGACTTCACAAGCCAGGTGGACTATATGAGAAAAAGGTAAACGACGGCTTCGAAGTTCTTGAGATTGCTAAAGGCACTTGGGTAGAGGCAATCTTTGCAAAGGAGAAACCTGAGGTTGAAAAGCCAAAGATGAAATTCGACGAAGAAGACGAATATAAAGACAATGATGATCTCGATGACGACGAGGATTTGCCAGAGGATGAGTATGAAAACGATGACAATGACGATGATGACGATGACGACACCTTCGATGATGATAAGTTGACCGAAGAAAGCTATCGTACAACATTCGATACTAATCCTGAAGAACTCACCCTTGAGGCTGCAGACGTCTCAGATGATGATGATTATTAAAAAATAACGACCTATAAGCTTATTGACAGGCGGCTCGAAAATTAACATGTAATATGTTGATTTTGAGCCGTTTCTTTTTATTCAGCTATTTTCATGGTTACAAAAAGCCATATAAAGACACATTTTTTTGCATTTTATAGCAAAAAAACTCAGGATATATTTGGTGGAAACGAATATTTATTGTACCTTTGCAACCGCAAATAAGGAACAGCACAATTTAATTGGTGTGTTAGTTCAGTTGGTTAGAATACATGCCTGTCACGCATGGGGTCACGAGTTCGAGCCTCGTACACACCGCAAAAGAGTCTTAAGATTTTCTTAAGGCTCTTTTTCGTTATAAAGGATTAAAAAAAAGATTTTGAGAAGAGGATATATCGTGTGATACACCCTCTCATTGTTTCTTTTAAAAACGAATCTTAGTAATTCCAATACTTAACGATGAATAAACTTTCACGGAAGTAAGAACTTGTTCTCCTGTTATTGATAAAAGCTTCGTATGAATTATTAAAATTCACAAAAATGAGCCTATCAGTAGAATTAATCGGAAACATATTATTATATACATGTTTATGGTTTAACAAAAAACAATAATCAATACCCTTCATTTTGTTTCAAACAAGGAAGTGTCATTAAGGCTTCTTCTGGTATTGGGAAGAGTAAGCATTCTGCCATACCATTAGCTGGTGTGTAGCATTTTAGTCTCTTTAGAGCAAGCCATACACCATATCGTGGTCGTGCATCTTTCCACAAAGTTGCCAACTCCTCTGCAGTAATAGACTTTGAGAATTCTTTCTCCAATAGTTGATTATATGTGTCGTCAACAATCGTATATGTTTCTGCAGAGTTGTCAAGCTGCATTATTAAATTTTCCAGAGTTGTACAACTTTCGTATGGCTTTCCTTCTATATACATAGCCATTTCATTTAAAAGAGGACGAATGTTTTTGCTATTTACACTTTGTGATGGATATTCAATTATTTCTTGTACATCATCGATATTTGTTGTTATCAAATTGTAACTATCGTAAATAATCTCTTGTTTAGAAACAATCGGAGGATTGAAAGCTATGTCGATATTCGTTGTCTCTATGTATGGAATATCGCCCCATATCTGTGCCATCATATAATATATGATAGATCTAAAAATTATAGCTTGCCCTCTATATTTCTTAACATCAAAAGGATAATCTTTTCCTAAACTAAATTCAATTAAACGATTGCAATAGTTGATGGCAGAATAGCCATTTGTCCATGCTTGCTTAATAGTTGGATTACTTGCTGATATACTCTCATATCCTCCATCAAGAGCTAACTCCTCTATCTTCTTCTCACTTGTGATAAAAGTTTGGAATCTTGCATATATGGAAGAAAGAGCTTCCTTAAAAGAGCTTTCACTTTGATATCCATTTTCTGTTGTTACATTATCAGGCTTTACCTCTTCAGCGAAAGTGATAGAATCGACACTTTCAATAGAAAATGAAGTGTAAGAGCCATTGTTCCATACTCTCATAGTGTATTCCTTTTTCTCTTGAGCTATAGAGGCAACAACAGAGAATGCCATGAATATAAATAAACTAATCTTTTTCATATTTCTTAGTTATTGTTATATAATTATGCTTGCAAATTTAATAATTTAATAGCTAACATAGCCTTAAATTGTTGTTTTTTTATTATGGTAATTCATTTTCTAAATACAAACATAAGTGTCCCGTTAAATTCGTAGCAATAATGGTTTGTTTTTATTATCGCCATCTAATTATTAAACAAATAGTAAGCATAAAGCATTAATATGCTACAAATTATAAAAATAAAGCAGTAAATACTTGCATTTTATAGTTAAAAGTATTACTTTTGCCTCATCAGAATAACACTTTTCATGCACCAATATAAAACAGCGTGTGGAGAGCACAAATACAAATGAATTATTAACTAAAAAAGCAGTATTATGAAGAAATTTTTACTCCTTATCGCTGCCACAGCATTAGCTGGGACAACTTATGCACAGAGCATTACTTTTAAGAAAGATTGGGGGCAGATTCTTTCTGTTCAAAAAGCACCTTATGTAAAACATCTAATGACACAACGTCGCCATAATGCCCCAGCTCGAGTAATCGAAAGCCAGACAGCTGATGACATTATCTATTCTGCAGAAGGTGAAAAGCGTAGCTATTATCGTAAGACAACAGCTTATTTTGTTGCAGCAGGTAGTGTACAGCAAGCAAAAATGGAAGGTTCTGCTTGTAATATAGTGTTGGGTGATGAAAACAAAGTATATGTTTATAATCCAATTACCCAATATGACACATATTCTTATATAGTAGGTCAGCGTGATGGTGATACCATTACGTTTCACACTCCTCAGATTGTTGATGTGCAATATAATGAGGACTACACAGAGTCGACAAATATATATGCGACAAAGTTTCGCAAAAAAAAGCTTTCAGCAACCTCATATACCTTTGTTGCAGATAGCGTAAATACAGACCTTAAGTATGTTATTAAGGGTGACAGCATTTCATTAGTTGGCGGTGATAGCATCATGCTTGCGCTTGCAAATGCAGAAGGAACTTGGGGAGGATATGGTAATGCAGGTGATGTACTTCGCAAGTTTACAGATACTACAGTAGAAGTGCCTGCGGATGCAGAAGAGCTCACTTATGCCATGAAGTGTTCTGATGGAACTGGTAAGGGAGTTTCCGTTGTCTTTAAAGATAATGATATATATATTAAAGGTATAGCATCCGCACACCCTGATAGTTGGGTAAAAGGTAATATTGTTGGAAGTACTATTACTATTCCTTCAATGCAATACCTGGGGCTTAACGAAACCTATGGATATTATTTCTATCTTGCAGGAGCCAAGAGAAAAGAGGTTTATGATCCATCAGATGATGTCACTTATATAGAATATGAACTTGTTCCAAATATCACAATGACACTAGATGAAAAGTCTCGTACCTTTAAGACAGACCTTTCGTTGCTATATAATGCAGGTAATGGCATATTGAGTTATGATGCAGCTTATGATAGTCCAGAGTTTAGTCCATTCAATGATGTTGCTACTACTCCTGCCACTCCAATAATAAGTACTTATATGGAATATAACGAAGATGCAGGCTATGGAGGCTTAATATTCACATTGCCAACCGAAGATGTAAATGGCAATTGGATTAATCCTGAGAAGATGAAATATATTATCTATGGTGATGATAAAGCTTACGAGTTTACGACTGATTTATATACAGGCATAGAAGAGAATATGACAGAGATTCCGTACTCGTTTACTGATGATTTGGATTTCGCCTTGCAAGATGGCGAACATATAGTTTATCTGTATGAAGGTGGATTTAGTAAGATGGGTGTTCAGAGTGTTTACTACGGAGGAGGCGAACGAACTGTTTCGCCTATCGTATATCAGACATCTGATGGTATAAAAGTAAAAACAACAGCTCCTGTATCAACAGAGTTCTATGATTTACAGGGCCGTAGATTAAACAATCCAACTTTAGGGCTGACAATTATGAAAGTTACCTATTCTGATGGCTCTGTAAAAACTATAAAATACATTGCTAAGTAATGAAAAATCCACTTTATTTAATTGTAAGGAATGGGAAGTCAGCAATGGAACTTGCAGTATCTCCAAGCATTTTGCCATTTTGATAGTTATGATGGTTATGATTGGAAGCAAAGCATTGGCAGGTGTTA
>OIZT01000234.1_pt1 | contig 37630 bp, 52 predicted proteins | sample 1588611 | NCBI WGS metagenome assembly OIZT01 (sample SAMN03283278) | human gut metagenome | biome: human-associated habitat; material: feces | host: Homo sapiens | place: Peru | collected 2012
TATTTTCATCAAGTTCACCACTATTTAATATATTATTAATATGTTCTGTTATTGTACTTCTTCCTACACCAAATAATTCTGCAATTAAATTTTGGGTAAGCCATATATCATTATTTATTAACATTACACTAACCTTAACATCATTATTTGAATCCCTATATATTAAAAAATCATGATTAGTTATTTGTAAACTTTTATTATCCATATACTATTCTCCTTTCTGTTATTCTATTTAAAATCAATCTTAACATTTTTATCTTTATCAATATAAATATATTTTACTTTATTTTCTAATTCTAATCTAGTATTATCAGTTAAATTTAATTTTTCCTTTATAATTTCAATCAACCTATTTTCACTCATAGATTCATTATCTTCACTTTCCTTCTAAAATTTTTCTTTTACTTAGCGGTAATATTTCAGTATTTTTTTCATCATATAATTTGTCTGCCAATATTATTGATTCCTTTAACAATTCTTCTAGATTATTTATCGGAACTTTATTATAATCCATTTGATATAACCAATCAAGATACTTTATCTTTGCAGCATTATCTGGTCTGCCATATATTACTTTCCCCGAATGTAACCAATATCCAAATTCTACATTTGTAGTAAAAGCAAACATATCAGGTAAACTTCTAGGAATCCAAAACATAATAACCGTTGATTCTATTAATGCCTCTCTTTCCCACATTGCCTGATCTATATAATTCGCTTTTGGTTTCCAAGTCGAATATTCGGGAACATAAACTATGCCATCAAATCCTAACTCATTTAATCTTTCACAAGCAGTAATTCTCCATGATTTTATCTTTTCATCTCTTGGTGTTGGGCCAGCCAAAAATATAGATTTTTTATTTTTCATAATAGTTTGATCTGAATAATTAATAATCATAATATCATTATCGCCTTTCTAATAAATTTTATCTTATTTTACTTATAAACATTTTTAAACTTTATAATTTTTAGTTGTTTTACTCTACCACTTTGATATAAGTGCTATTTATCGGTCCATTCTAATAATTTTTCAAAATAATTCTTATATATAACATCTAAGTTTCAAATGATAAAACAGCAAATCAATATAATAATCTTGATTATCTACAGAAATTTTGTATTGATTTCCGACAAAGCAAAATCCTTTTCCTAATTCCAATAATACATTTTTTATTTTAATTATTAAAGCTTCTTCAAATTCTTTTTCTTTATATTCTTCTTTTAATGTAATAAAGTCAAATATATATGGATTTTTTATAGTATTATTTACTAAATCACTATCTTTTGGCGGTAACATTACACTAAAGTTATTGTTACTATTTCCTATTCTTTTATGAAATTCTGTTTCAATTTGAATAGCTAATACATTTCTACTCCAACCATTTTTAATAGTATTTTCAGCATATGTTTTTCTAACATCCTTATCTTTAATTTTTTCAATTAGTAATAAATTATATCACCATGGCAATTTGGCAACAAGCTATTGCCATTTTTCATCACCAGCATACACCTCATAAAATAATCTCATTGACCTTATATTTCTTTCTGAAAAACCTTTCATATTAGGAAAAGTTAATTTAAGTTCTTTTGACACTTGCCTCGTAAAATTATTTCCATATTGTTTGTTCTCTGAAACAATTTTTCCTAATTTAAAATACAACATAATTAAATTGCTATTGACTTCTTGCATAGTTTTAATTTGTGTATTTATAATTTCTTCTTTAATATTGCTAATAATATCTTTAAAATTTTTATCTAGTATAATTCACATCCTTTCTATTATTTTTCATAACTCCCCCACTTACCAATTGATAACAACTTTTGATAAACTTTGTTGATTATCATCACATTTCTTTTCTGCTCTAATTTTTCTTTTTTTGACACATATCAATTTTAATCACTTTCTTATTCATTACCATTATTTTCATTTAAATATTTATTATAAAATTCATCCATTGAAGAAATATATTTTTGATCTTGTATAACTCTAAATTTTTCATATTCTTTTTCTGCTTTTTCTACTGCTTCTTTATGAGATATATTGCCACTATTATTTAATACTTCTTTTCTTCTAAATTTTAATAAATCATCAGTTGCATCTATCCAATCCTTCATTGTCATTACATGTCTTTGTTTTGCCTCATCTTCAGCAAATACTAAAAACATATTTGTTAAATCTTTTAAATTACGCATTTCTTCCTCACTTAAATAATTTTTAGCAATAACTACATCATATTTATATATTAAACCATCAGGAGAACTTTTCCAAGTAGTTAGCCCCATATGTTCTTTTTCTGCGTTTGCTCTATTATATATTAATTCAGCAGCAGTATGTCCACTTATAGCATAATGTAATTTATTTTGAACAATTTTAAAAAAAGTATAAGCCTCATCTGACTTTGGATTATAATCAGTTGCTGTTGCAATAAATAAATCAGTAATTTTTTGACATGCCATTCTTTCGCTAACTCTAATTGTTTTGATACGTTCTAATAATTCATCAAAGTATTTTGTATCATATTTATTTCCATTTATAAAACGTTCATCATTTAATGCAAAACCTTTAGTCATATATTCTTTTAATATTTTTGTAGCCCATATTCTAAATTCTGTTGCCTTTTTAGAATTAATTCTATAACCCACAGCAATTATAGCATCAAGACTATAAACTTCAGTATTATAGTTTTTTCCATCAAGTGCAGTTATTTCCATTTTGGAAACAACTGAATTTTTATCTAATTCGTTTTCTTCAAATATATTCTTTAAATGTTTTGATATTGCTGGTACACCAACCTCGAAAACTTTTGACATTCCTTTTTGTGATAGCCATAAAGTTTCATCTTTATAAATAGCATCTACTATAATATTACCCTCACTATTTTTATATATAATTAATTTATTATCTTCCATCAACAATCTCCTTTCCTTTAGTTTTTCATAATTCATACACTTATCAATTTAAATTAAAACTTATTAAAAAAATGTCCCAAAATGTAAAAATCATTTAGTAAAAATTCCTTTTATTTTCAAGTATTCAAGTGTGTTTTTTCATAACTCCCCACTTACCAATTAATATTAGTTTTATTTTCATTCATTTGGGTTAACTTCTTTAATTAGATTATTAATAAAATGATTAGATTTGCTTCTTCCATTTATTACTCCAGCAATTCCTTCAGGAAAAATCTTGTAATTGTTTATATTATTTACATCAACCCACTCAAAGTTAATCCAATCTCCTTCTAATCCTTTAAATTTAGTTTCTTTAATCTCATCATTATATATTCCCTTATAGATAATATTGATTTGATGATTATTATACCCTTTATCTGTTACAAATTCTTCGCTCAAAGCTAGAAAAGTATATGTAATATTATCCCATCCAATTTCTTCTTTTATTTCTCTTTTTATTGTATCTATACTTTCTTCTAATTCTTCTATTCTACCACCAGGCAACATATAGAAATTTCTACCTTCAACATTAAATAATAAGACTTTGCTTAAATCTTTATTATAAATGACAGCAGATGTACGAGCATTAAATCTAAAATCATTTCTTACAAAATCTAAATTCATAATTTCACCTCTTTTTATAAATATAAAATGTGTCGGCACGTTACGAGCCAGTACCCTAATTCCTCTCAAAAATGAGTATATTTTAACCTATTTTTCTTAATTTTTCTTCTTTTTTTATTAAAACTTGCAAAATTTCAATTCTTAAAAACTCCCATTTTATAAAGGTTTAAGTGATAGTCGTCATAAATACAAGCCAACCAATTGATATTACTTTTTGCAACACTTTGATTTTCTAAATTATTATTCATAATTAACCACTTTCTTTTGCTCTTTAAAAAACATTTACTAATATAGTATACCATATTTTTATATTTTCCTTTCGTATTAACAACAAAAAAAGAAGATTATTCAATATCTTCTTTTGACTATATTACTTGAGAATAATATTTTCTTCTTGTGCCATATTAATTAAAGCATCTTCCCATACATTAAATATTGCAGCATATTGTCTATCTTTTCTTTCTTCTTCTGGATATTTCTCTAAATTATTTTTTATCATTTTATCCAGGTATGGTTTAAACTTATCATAAATAGATATATCTACATTTAAACCATTACCGAATCCCATATATAAATGTTTATATTTACCCCCATAAGCTTCATTAGTTCCGTTTTCCCATGCTTTATACCACTCAGGAAATTGTTTTCTAGCTTCATCCAAAGTGATATTGTCCTTTTCTTTAGATCCATACATCCAGCCACTAACTCTATATGAAATATATTCGTTATCATTTTTTACAACAAATGTGATACCATCTTCATCGCCCATTCTTCCAGGATTAGTAATGAACATAATACTTTCTTCTTCTAATTTTAAAAAATCTGGTTTTAAAATCTTATTAACTTTTAAACTATGCATTTTTTTCACCAACTTTCCCATTAAATCTCATATAAATATCTAATAAATAGTCATCTAAAATCTTCATGGCATGACTACATAAATCATTCGGTATTCCATAATATGCAGAAGCAATACTGCCAGTAATAGCTCCGATTGTATCACTATCTCCACCCATCGCAAAGGGTTTCTCATAAATATTTATATACCTATCACCCTTACAATTATAATTGTTCCATAGAAAAACAGGACTAAATCCTGTTTATATTTTTTATATATTAATACTAACTATTACTTACTTTTTTACCATAACTTTTTCACTTTTCTTTTCTAAAGTAGTATCATTCTTAAATGTACTTTGAAAAGAATCAAGATCATCAAGTCTACGCTTTCCACTACCAAAAGGAAACATCTTTTCCTGAGCATCATCATATGCTCTTAAAACTAAAGAATAAATATACTTACACCTTTCTTCTCTAGCCTTAGCAACAGGAATTAAATCTTCATAAGTCTTAAAATCTTTAAACTTTCCAATCTTTTTAGCTTGACCAGCATCAATATTAACTCCACGATATTCATAAGGTCTTTTTACCATCTCTTTAAAATCAGTAATATCACGACATAAAACCTTATCATCACCATCAACAGCATCATAGTAATCACGATTATATCTTTTAAATCTTTCAAGAATAAGATCAAGATCAACTAACACATCTTGAGAATCAATACCACAAACTTCATTTATTTCTTCACCATTTGTAACAGTAACAGTTTGTGAAAGTTTAACAGGAATATCCATAAGACATCCTTGATTATACCTTTTTGTCAAGTGAGCATCCAAGTTTAATTTGATAACATCAACCTCAGAATACATATCTTCTCCATCTATTGTTACTCTATAATTGTTACCAAAAAAAGAAACACATTTATGATTTTTACTATTTAGAACTATTTTTAAACCCTTCATTTCTATAACAACAGGTTCATTACTTTCTAAACATTTCTTAATAACATCACCCATATCACTTACATTTTTTGACTCAAATCCTAAATCTAAACTCTCATTAAATATAATATCAGCACCTAAAACATACCAATTTCTACGAGTTCTCTCTTCCTCAGTTACTTCACTAAATTCTTCTTCACTATCTCTACTACTTTTAAAATAATTACTTTGCGTCGAAAACATTAACTTCTGTACATAACTTAACATAAAAACACTCCCCCTAAATCAGTAATGCCTATTATACTAGCATATAAACAAAATAACAACAAAAATCGTTAATATTAGTTAGTGAATTTCTACACAAAACCAACTAATTACTAATACCAACAACAATCCTTGCAGCTTTTAAAACATTATCCTTTAGCTCTACAATATGTGAATAGCCTATATACTGCTTCATAAAATAAATCATTTCATAAATAGCTAATCTTTTCTCTAAATTATCAATATGAACTAATTCAGGATAGTATTTTTCAATATACTTCATAATGTTTTTATAATCATCAAGTTCTACATACCCCTCAGTCTCTTCACTAGCAAATTTCCAAGGCATTCTAACCATTCTATATAAAATATCAAGTTCAAAATCTAAAGGTGCATAAATTGCTCTTTCAAAGTCAATCAACTTAATCTTACCATTACTATAAAAAACATTATCAAAATGTAAATCATTATGCACTAGAACCATCTCTTTTGACTCTAAATACTGATCAAACTTTTTATAGGCCTCATCAATAAGATTTGTCTCTTCCTCACTAAATAAATTTAAACCTCTAGCCTTCTCATATAGTGGTACAAATATATTCTTAGTCCTTAAAGTCCAATCATACCAATCAGAAGTATTACTATGAAACATCTTCATTGCCATACATAACTGTTTTATAATGTCTTCCCTTTGTACCTCATTCAAAGTATGCCATACGTTATATAAAGAAACTCCATCTATCCTCTCAATAACCTCATAATAATATGGAACCACGCTTTTATCCATACTCGCATAATATAATTTTGGAATTAAATCATTATCCTTATTCTTCCTATAAAACTCAATCTCTCTTGCAAACTTTTCCTCATTACTACTATTAGTACAAATCTTTACTACATACTTATCATTAATAATAAATATTGTATTAGTAAAACCAACATTAATTTTTTTAACTTCTGGCCTACTACCAAATAATTCTACATTTTCCCTAACAATAGAACCTATAACATCTTTCATATAACAAATCCCCTCCCAACTAAAAATCATACTTTTCAACTACTTTAAACACTTCAAAAACAACTTTTGACTCATCGCAAAAATTAGTATTAATACTCTTAAAAATCCTTATATGTTCATCTCTATAATAAGCAAGTGACTTATCGCCTTCACCCTCTATAAAAGCAAGATCTTCAGTTATATTTTTAAACTCCGTAACAATTACTTCAACATTCTCAATTAAGCAAGCATCTCTTCCATCATCAAATAAAATTATACTTCTGTCTCCTACTTTAGGTACTTTTTCATTATTAGTTACATACTCATCATATAAAGATGTAGTAGCTCTCTTATCTCCATTTAAAACAAGTTTTACTAACTTATCGTTATCAGTACCAAATCTCCATCTTTCATACACACCACTCATAAAACACCATCCTCTAAAATTATAACACAACAAAAGAGAATCCATTTCTAAATTCTCAATTATATTAAAAAAATTAACCAAAAAAACTAATACTCATAATCTACATCTTATAACTCTTAAGAATAATATTAATCATTGAAAAAGTAACACTACCTGTATCATCACCAATAATTTCTGTTCTAACCTCTAAATTTCCACCACCATAAACATCAGCAAAATTAACTTCAGAAAAATCCATATCACTAGTATTTCCTTTATCAAGAACAAATTCCATATCACTAATTTTCTCACCAGTAGTAGTATTATATAAATAAAACTTACCCCTGTATCATTAGTAACTCCTGATATTCTGCCACACAACGTAATTTCAAATACACTAGTTCTTAAAACTTTAATTTGATTATCAGAAATAGATAAAATATCAGAATTACCTGGAATAATTCTAGTTGTCGTAATAGTTGAAGTACCAACAGTATTAGAATCCTTAAAACTAGCAAAGCAAACTGCATCATATGATGTTAGCACCAATGACCCTATTGGTCCAGTATCACCTTTATCTCCTTTTGGGCCAGTCGGTCCACTCTCTCCCTTATCACCTCTTGGTATAACAAAATCAAAAACATGATGATTGCCAACCGCATTATCTAAAGCCAAAGCCTCGCTACTATCATCTCCAGTTCTAGTACTACCAACCTCTATAGTAGCAGTTTATCCAGAAGGCCCTGCCGAAATAGATATTCCTCTCCACATATTAGTTGTACTATCCCATATCATAAGATTAGGACCAACAATATAGCAATCACCATCTTTTACATATTCACCCATACGTAACTTTTCTGTTGGATTTAAATAAACATGTGGATTATTCTCATATAAAATCTTAGATAAATCATAAACACCAGTAATATAAGGCTTAGCCATTATTGAAACTCTACTATTACTTTCACTAATGCACTTTCTAGCAAACTTTCTTAACCCACTGGCATTAATTTGCATCTTATCAATACTAAAAACATCATAAGCCATAACTAATCACCCCAAAAAATTAGTTTTTATAACAGCACTCCCCTAAATAAAAAGCAAGAATACAACAATTCTTGCTAATTAACTTTCTAATATTTCAAGTGACCTCTTATATTTTTCTTCTCTAATCAAATCTTCATCAGTTATAATATCAAGTCTACTAGTATCCATATTATGTTTAAGATCACCTATCTTCACCTTAGTAGCAATCTCATTACTTTTAATGTTTTCAATATACTCCATATAATTAACACCATCACCATGAGTTAATAATTTTAAAGCTTCAATAACCTCTTTTGGAAACTCTTTTTCTAAATCAGTAAAAGTAACACTCGTATCTTCAACTACATCATGAAGCAAAGCTACAATACAACTAACCTCATCATCCATTTCTTCTGCAATATGAATAGGATGATATATATAAGGAACAGAAGCTTTATCAAATTGACCCATATGAGCGTTATAAGCAATAACCATTGCTTTTCTTGTTAACTTCGTATTAATCATTACTACCACTATCCTTCCTTTGATAAACCTTCTTACAAAGAGCTTCACTTCTAGTACCAACACCAGGTATTTTTATCTTATCTAAATCATCATAAATACTATAAACTTGTATACCATACTTCTTATATTCACAAGCACTAAGTTCTTTAAACGCCGGACAAGGTAACACAGTTCCATCATATTTAATATCAAGCTTTTCAAGTCCTGCATTACACTTATGTGCCTCTTCTCCTTGTAAAGGTATCCCAATTCTTACCTTTCCTGTATATAATCCTTCATCTAAAGCAGAACCTAAAATCTCAAAAAACTCATCTTTCTCAGTCTCATTTAGTTCTAAAGTCTCTCTATTTTCTAATCCTCTTCCTTGAGGTACAAAATTAAGTAAACTAATATTTTTAACTGATGCTAATTCTAATAACTCCAATATTTCTCTTATTTCTTTATAATTAACCTTCATCGGAATAAAATGTACATCTACATCCAAGCCTACCAAAGAAGCATTAAGTAATGATCTAAATAAAGCTTGTTGACTATAACTTCTTCTTCCCATTAAATAAGTATCCGTCTCTTGTACATAACCTTGCATATCAAAGACAATTTTAGAAAGGCCCATTCTTTTATATCGTTCAAGCCTCTCCCTCTCTATACAAGAAAATATCGGTGGATTTAATAATTTTTCATAAAACTTCTCAATAGCCGAAATAGTTCTTATATCATCACTATCAACACTAGCTAAACGCCTCTTCTCTTCAACAATTATTTTTCTTCTCTCATCCATACTTAAAGGCTCTCTAACCTTTACTCCAGAAGTAAAAATGACTGTTTTAATACCTAATCCAGTTGAATAAGCAACCATTTTTTCTAACTCCGGATGTAAAAATGGCTCTCCACCTGATAAAGATAATTCACCTATTCCACCAGTTTTCATAAAGTGATCTATTACTCTTTTAAAATCATTAAAACTAATAACTGTAGTTTTAGACATATCTGAGTTAGAAGAACAAAATCTACAATTATTAGAACATTTATCAAGAATTTCGAAACATAAGTCCTTAACCATAACCCCACCTCTCAAAAAATTATAACAAAAAAAGCAAACCAACACAACGATTTGCCTTTCTAATAAACAATTTATAACTACTAATAACTAACTTTATCAGTTGCCTCAAAGAATGCTTTATATCCATTATAAGCTGAATAAATATCATATTTACTAGTAACTTCATATGGAGAATGCATTGATATTACTGGAACACCACAGTCAATAACATCAATTCCCTTATTTGCTAAAATATAAGCGATTGTTCCTCCTCCACCAATATCTACTTTACCAAGTTCAGAAACTTGATATTTTACATTATTACTTTCAAATACACGTCTTACATAAGCAACAAACTCAGCATTAGCATCACTTGCTCCAGACTTACCTCTAGCACCAGTATATTTATTTAATTCAACTCCATAACCAATATATGAAGAATTATTAGATTCAGATACCTCTTGATAATTAGGATCAACTCCAGCACCAACATCAGCAGATAACATTCTAGAATTACAATAAGTCTTATTTAAACTTCCAACACTATTATCACCAGTTTTTTCTAATAGTTGAAGAATAAAATTATCAAACATCTCAGAATACATTCCAGTATTACCTACACTACCAATCTCTTCCTTATCAGCAAATATAGAAACACTAGTAACACTAGTTACAGAAGCATCAATAATAGCTCTTAAAGTAGCATAAGCACATACTTTATCATCTTGACCATATCCAGCTACCATACTACTATCAAATCCTAAACTTCTAGCTTTAAAAGCTGGAACAACCTCTAATTCAGAACTATAAAAATCAATTTCATTAATTCCATACTTCTCATTTAATATCTTTAAAATATTATTCTTAACAGGATTTTCCTTTTCTTCCCCAGGAATACTACCAATCAATATATTTAAACTTTCTCCCTTAATAGCCTCTTCTAATTTTTTATCAACTTGATCCTTTGCTAAATGTGGTAATAAATCAGTAATAGTAAAGATTGGATCATTTTCATCTTCTCCTATATTAATACTTATTTTTTCTCCACTAGGTTTAACAACAACACCATGTATTGCTAAAGGAATAGTAGTCCATTGATACTTCTTAATTCCTCCATAGTAATGAGTCTTAAATAAAGCAAGTTTTCCATCTTCATACACAGGATTAGGTTTTAAATCAAGTCTAGGTGAATCAATATGAGCACCAACTATATTAATTCCCTCATCTATTTTACCACTACCAATAACAGCAGCAAAAACACTCTTACACCTATTACTAAAATAAACCTTATCTCCAGCAATCAACCTATCCATATCATTTATATTTCTAAATCCATTATTTTCAAGTTCCAATAGAATACTTTTATTAGCTTCTCTTTCTGTCTTAGATCTGTTTAAAAACTTAATATAATTATTAGAAAAATTCATAATACTCTCCATTTCTCCAGATCTTAAACTTTTCCAACCAGATTCTTTTTTATTTAAAATATTCTCCATAACATCCTCCTATAATACCTATCAATAGTATACTACAAATTAAACATCATATACTAATTAATTATTTTGATATTTTCTTATATCATCAACTCTTAATGCTAAATACGGTACATCTCTTTTCTCTTCTTTTAAAAACAAAGCAAATGTATCATTAACATTAAAATATCTTGTTTTATCTTCTCCAGCCATACTAGTAGTCTTCCAACTGTCAACCCCAGCTTCACTCTTTACTTTTCCACCAGTCTCATCTAAAGAAAACTTAATAGACTGAATTGCTTTTTCTATCATTGCTATATTACCATCTGCTGTACCAAACTCTTTATTTTCTAATTCTTTGTATTCTCTTTTTACATTAAATGAAAGTATAGGTGCCATAAAAAAGTCATTTTCTGAAAAACTAATGCTTCCTTCATATTCATTAGTCTTTTTCATCATACTATCATATATTTCTCTAAATGTTTCTCCCTCCGGATTTTTATAAAATATAACTTCATCATTATTCTTAGTCTTTATCTTAACTGCAAAATCATTCTTAGAATTATAAAATAATACTTCAATCTGTTCTCTAACTTTTTCTTTTGAATTTTTATTTACTCCAAAATATTTAACATCTTCATATTCTCCAAACTTAGCATTATCTAAAATACTAAACTTACTCTTATATTCAAACTCTCTATATAGCATTGTATAAAAGAAATATCTTCTTATGTCTGAACTATTAGGATTATCTAATGCCTCATTACTCCAATCAAAATCATCTAAAATATCACTAGTTTGATTAAACTTTTCCTTAATACCTTTTTCTATTTTTTCTTTTAGTTCCAAATTCTTAAATCCATAAATCTTAAAGTAATACTCATCAGATAACATATCTTCTGTAAAACTTTCTTTATTAAGATTTTCTACCATCTTTATCTGAGGACTAAAAACAACGTCTTGCTCAACTATTTCTCTTTTCATATCATTCCAAACTAATTGAAATGTACTACACCAACTAGTATCTCTACTTATCTTATCATCCATAGTAGGAACAACTTCAACACCTTCAGTAACTGGTAAATCTTTTATTTTATTGTTTCCCATAAAATAAATAATTCCCCCTAAAACAATCAGTAAAACACAAGAAGCAATAATGATTTTCTTTTTCTTCATATTATTTTCCTCCATACAAACTAATATTTACATTTAAAATTCTTTTTACATAATTATTTTTACTTAAAACAAACAAACTATTAAATCTATTTTCTAATACATTGGCATCTATCATTGTAAACTCTCCAGTAGTGATAGATCATTTTCAATTTTTTCTACATAATTAAGACCCAATTTATATATCAATTTATTTAATTTATCTTTAAAAGTATCATGATCATATAAAAATAATAATATCTCTCTTTCGAATATATCCTCTACATCATTAAATTCTAACATATACATGTAATTAACATTTTTAATTACTTCATCCATATTTTCTTGCATTTCTCTAAGTACTTCTTCTCCATATATTTCACTAATCTTATCAAAATCAACACTAAATTCCATACTATTTTCCCCCATATGAACTATTATTCTTACTCAAAGCAGCAACTCTTCTTGCATAAGCATTCTTACTCATTCCAAATACCACATTAAATCTACCATTTTCTAATACCATAGCTTCTCCAATAGAATCAATAAACTTCTTACGTTCCTTTATCTCCTCAACTGTAAGAGTAAGAATAGAAGCACTTTTCTTAACGGTTTCAAGTACACCTAACTCATCTAAATAAGGAAGTGTTCTGCTTAAACCTTTAGCACTCTTTATAACAATTAAATTAGTTAAATAATCATCTCCATAATTATCTCTAACAAAATCAATACTCTCCTGTAACTGTTTAGCAGTCTTAGAGAAAACTCCACCACTCATTTTTATATGATTAACTCTACACACTTCAACTATTCTTTCTACTTCTTCTGCTTTTTTATAAAATACTGAACTAGTTATTTCAATATTATTAGCTCTACAGATACCAATTATTCTCTCTATTTCATCTGCTTTTCTTAAAAATACTGTACCAGATACTTTAATATTATTATCTCTACATAAAGCAATAATCTTTTCTACTTCATCAGCTTTTTTCAAAAATACCGATCCAGTTATTTCTACTCCATTAGCACGACATACTTCGATAATCTTTTCAACTTCAAAATTATCACGATAAAATACATTTCCAACTGGTCTTACATTATATTTCCTACATATTTCAACAATTTGTTCAACCTCATCAGCACTTCTTAAAAATATCATTCCTGTCATTTCTATATCATTTTTCTTACATACTGAAATAATTCTTTTCAATTCTAAAGAATTCTTATGAAATACAGTAGAAGTTATCTCTATATTATTTTCTCTACATATTCTAATTATTTCTTTAATTTCATCAACATTACTTCTAAATATAGAACCAGTTACCTCTATACCATTAGCGCGACATAATGAAATAATTTCTTCTACTTCTAACACATTGCCCTGAAACATATTTCCAACTGGCTCTACATTATTATCTCTACATATTTTAATTATTTGTTCTAAATCTTTAGCTGTCTTATTAAATGCTGAACTAGTTATTCCAACATTATACCTTTTACATATTGAAATTATATCTTCAATTTCTTCAGCACTTCTCATAAATACTGTACCAGTTATCTCTATATTATTTTGTCTACATGTAGAAATTATTTTTTCAATATCAACTGAACTCTTACGAAATACTGAACCTGTTATCTCTACATTATTTTTCCTACATATTTCAACAATCTTTTTTATTTCAGATACTGGTAAAAAAGTAAGTGCCGCTGACAATACTAAACGCTTATCTAACCCTAACTTTTCTATTTCTTTTATTCTCTCGGTATCAACACTTAATATAGAAACATTTCTATTAATAAATTGATCTCCATAATTATCTCTAACATAATTATAAGTTTCTTCTAACCTCCAAGGAATAGTACTTAAAACATGTAAACATTTCTCAACATTAGAAAAAATAATTCCTTGTCTTTTTAAAAACTCCACATTCTTTCTTATTGCTGACACATTAAAATAAAGTATACTAGGAGCTTTTTCTATATATCTAGATGCAAATCCCAAATCATTAACCAAATAATTAATTGTAGCTTCTATATCACTATAATTACCACGAATCAAAACCTTACTATTATTTTTAATAACACTATCAGCATCCATTCCATATTTATCTAATAATCCTTTAAATAAATTAGTATCAATCATCTAAACCACCACCAGTAATTATTCTTAATACCTAGAAAACCTCTTTCAAAATAGACTCTCCGTATTTTATAATTTCATCTTCATTATACATTATTTTTCTAAACTTCTCAAACCCTAACTTATCATATATTTCTTTAACCGCAATTAAACTAAGTAAATATCCATTATACTTATCATTTTTAAAAGATGTTCCATGAGAAATCTCATTCAAATTAGGAACTTCCATCGTAGTTTTTCTAACTTCATTTAAAAACTTATCATATGAATCCTTAGTAAAATTATACTCACCAGAAAATAACTCAGCCATTCCCTCATCAAACCAAATTATTCTCTTCATACCTAACTTTTCCCATACTAACTCTTGATACATAATATGAAATAACTCATGTGAAGCACAATGTTTATAATGGTTAAGATTAGGGTTATCATTTTTTATATTAGGACTTAAACACATATTAATCATTCCCTGATCAAAAGTACCAGTTGCGTATTCCGGTAAAGACTCATTCTCTCCTCTTAAATCATAAATAAACTCTCTAAACTTACCCAAATCATCAAAAAAATTAATCTGTATTTTTCTAAAACTATCAACTCCAAATAACTTCTTATAAAATTCAAAAGAACTATTCAAAATATCCTCTAATCCTTCTGTAATAATAGTCAAACTATCTGGTGCATATAAAATAAAATTATCATTATCAAACTGAACTTTTTCCATTAAATTTCTCCTCTAAATATTGAAATGCCATCTTCATCTGTATATCTCTTCCAGCGACAATATCATCAACAATCTCTTTTACCTCCAAATCTGGACTTATAAAAACTGGTTCTAATAACGCTTTTCTATCTTTAAAATACTCAAAAAAATTATTCTTCGAAAAACTCTCACAATTATATTCACTATCATAAAGAAAATAATTAGAACTTCTTTTAACAATTAACTCAGTACCATCTATTTTATATTCTGATGGATTATTACCAAATGCATTAAGTGAAGTACTAATATTAGTTCCAATAACATAGGCACCTATTTTCTTTAACTCAACCAATGCCATTCTCCCAGAAGAAAATACATATTCATTTATTAAAACAACAACCATCTTTCCTTTCAAAAACTCTATCAAAGGTCTAATAATACTAGAATCACCTCCACCATTATATCTTAAATCTATAATATACTTATCACTATGAATTGTACTAATCTTCTTAATTAACTCCTCCATTTTATCTTTATCCCGACAAGCATTATAATAAATAACTACACAATCATTAATTAGCTCATAAGAATAATTTTCTGGAAGAAAACTTGCCTCTACTTCATCAACTAAATTATTAATATCAAAACTAATCACTTCGCTATTTTCTCCATCACTAACTAAAAAATCGAACTCAAAAGTTGTACTATCTATACTAGGTAAAGTTCTTAACATATCAATATCTTCAAGTATACTTACTTGTCTTGTTCTTAAATATTCTTCTGTTGAGTAACAACAAATCTCCTCTATTTCATTTAATAACTTGCTGACTATAACACCATTAATTTCTAATACTTTCCAAGTCTTAAATTTATTAAACTTTGAAGAAACATTAATTATATATACTTCATTATCTACAATCTTTAACTCAATAGGTAAATATCTTCCCTCACTAAAAAGTACTTTAGTATGTGAATCATACTTAGAAAGCATAAATTTAATTAAAAAGTTTATTATATAACAAATATCATATTGATCATATCTATCTTTAACTAGCTGATTTTCTATCTTTTGATCTAATTCATTTTTTGTATGAAAAAAGTAAAATCCTGGATGTCCTAAAAACGCCATATCCTTCCACACTACTTTTCCATTATCAATAAAATTAAATGCATCTTGTATAATCTTTTTAGCCTCATCCTTACTAAAGTACTTCATCATTATCACCTACTCTAAATCTTCTCTAACAATAGAATACATATACGTATCATGATATCCATCTTTTAAAATAACATAACTTCTAAGAAGGCCTTCATACCTCATACCACACTTTTCCATAACCTTTCTAGAAGCTTCATTAGAAACAACGCAACAAGTCTGAAATCTATTAACAAGTAACTCTTCAAAAGCATATTTTATAACTCTTTTTAAAGCCTCACTCATATAACCCTTATTACAATATCTCTCATCTATGGCATAAGTTGCTTCAACACATTCATTTACTTCTTCTACTTTTAATACAATCATTCCAATTATCTTACCCGTATCTTTTAAAGTTATAACCCAGTTATAGTAATCTTCATTTTTATTCTTTTCATCAATCATTTCTAAAGAAGAAATCTCTTCTTCTAGTGTTCTCTTCTCTTTATTTAGATAATATAAAAATCTCTCTTGATTAATAAAACCATTATATATTTCTATAGCATCTTCTTTATAAATTCTTCTTAGTAATAGTCGATCAGTCTCCAATTTCTTAGTTCCGTTATGTCTCATCCTAAACCTCACTCGTTATAAATTCAATTAATAAAACACATCTCTTATATACAACTGAATCTTCTCCATGTCTACTCTTTATATCTTTGAGTCTTTCTTCAAAGCCAACAACATTTCCATATTTATCAACCTGCATATCTGCCGTATTCAGTATTTTTAAATATAAAGAACTATACTCATCTTGAACAACACCATGATAATACACTTCTCTCCAATGCTTATAATTACTTCTTTTTAAAATATTACCACCAACTATATTATGGTCCCTACCATCACAAAACTCATATCCAATATCATGATTAAGTCCCAATACAAATAATTCTTCTAACTCTTCATTACTTAAGTCATAACTCTTACCAATCTCCATCATCCGTCTCGCAACACTAATAGAATGTTTTACTCGATCATTATCCATATCATCACTCCTTAAATAGTCTACACACTATCTCCGGTATTACTTCTTCTTTTACATAATGTCTGTACTTATTCTCCTCATCACTTCTACCAGAAAATAAAGATTTACTCATAAGAACATTATCAGATACTACAAAAATAGCTCCAGCATTAACACCTACCAAAGAACTTGCTTTAAATAATGTAGCCGTCTCCATTTCAATAGTTAAAGCGCCCCTTTCTAAAAATTCATCGATATGTACAAATTGTCCAAATATAGAGTCAACACTACAATTCAAAACATGGTGGTATTTAACATCAAACTTCTGAACTAATTCAACAAGTTTTTTAGTTAATTCTACTGTCGGATACTCCACTTCAAAAAACTCATCCTTAAAATTTCTATTCAAATATCTAGAAGCCCCATTACAACAAATAGATCCTTTTGGAATAACAATATCTCCAATCTTTATTTCACTACTTAAAGATCCAACCGAACCTATAAATAAAATATTCTTGCAATTAGTAACACCTAAAGCAAGTACAGTATCTAAAATAACTGGAGCTCCTACTTGACCAACCTCAATATACGAAAACGAAAAACCATCTCCATAAATATTAAAGACCTTATCACTTACTTTTTCAATTTTTAAAACCTTTTCTCTAAATATTTCATGACTCCACCAAGGAGCAATCACTACATTCTCAAGTATCTCTTTATATCCATACCTTTTAATTATATCTTCTCTAGTAGTTCCATACTTAAAATGCGCCTCTAAAATATCACTATACTTCATAAATATCTCCAATCTTATATTACTTAGAATTTAATATTTCATCAAGCTTTTCTCTTATATTTTTCTCCTCATTACTACCATTAGTTTTTAATCTAATATATGGTAAATTATATTTTTCTAATATACCATTTTTAAGTAGATCTCTCTCATACTGCTTTGTGCCCTTTTTATGATACTTATAACCATCAATCTCAATTGCCAAAACAAACCGATCCCCAATATTATTAAAAATATAAAAATCAATATGTGTATTTGGATTCTTTACATACTTTAATTCTTCATCATTTAGTAAAGATTTATCCTTAATCAAATCATTTAAAGACTGATGAAAATGGAAACTTAAATTATCATAATCGCTAACTATTTTTCCTATTAAATAATAAATAATATTTTCTGAATCATATCGAAAGATTCTATTATGCTTCTTAAAAAACTCTAATCTTTCTAATTCATACTGTTTATATAGTAAATCAAAAGATGAATATATTTTACTATTAATAATTTCAAAATTATTATAATTAACATAATCTATAAAATCACTTACATTAGAATTATTTATAGTATTTCCCGTTACAATAAAATATAAATGCTGCTTAGCTCTCGATACAGCAACATTAAGTATTTTAGCATCTCCTACAAAGTCACTTACTTCATCATCAACTGTCGAAATAATTATTGTATCTTTTTCTCTTCCTTGAAACTTATGAATAGTACTAACCAAAGCATTATCTACATTTTCTCTAATCAACTGAACTTGATTATTATAAGGAGCAATAATTCCTACATCTCCTTCAAAATTTTTAACTATTTCTTTAATTATATCAACTTGTCTTTGATTTGCCTTTTCTCTAGAATGATTTCCTTTATTTGTCTTAATAACTTTTATTACATCTTCTTCTCCATTATCTTTTGTCATTATAACAAGTTCATTATTATAAAACTTCTTATTACAAAAATTAATAATTTTAGGATGACATCTATAATGTTCAACAAGCATCGTACTTGAAATATCTTTAATTGTATTTTTTACACTTGTTAGAAAACTATTCAATGAATAACTATAACTTTTATCAAGGTCATATTTACTAAAAATATTATCAGTAACTCTTTTAACATCATTAGGTATAACATTAGGCAGTTGTTTTTCATCACCTATCACAACTGCGTATTTTGCCGATGATAAGGCCAAAGTCCCTGTCACCACATCTATTTGACTAGCTTCATCCATAATAATATAATCAAATTTAAAATCATTATTAACCGTATTTCTAGATGAATATGTTGTACTAAGTATAACAGGATAATCATTCAAAAATTCACCACTGTTTTTCCATATTTCACTGCTAGAATAACTCCTACGCTTTTTCTTATACTTCATAGATAAATATTTTTTGAAATAGTCCATTGATAACTTAATAAACTTTTCTTCTGCTTCTTTATTAGCGTTAATAAACGCCTCTTTTTCTTTAATATTCTTATCAACTTCATCGATATCAGAAAGATAAATCAAATCTTGCAGTGACTTCAATATTATATCTAAATCATCATTATAAAATTCAAAGTTTCCAATACCATATATAAGTATATATTTTAACTTATTCCAAACAGATATTTTTTCCAAACTAAGTAACTCATTCCATAATAACCTAATTTTCTTTACATTATACCTTTTAATTGTGTTTAACTGAATATTCTGCCCTTTAACTAATTCTTTAAAATATCTATATTCTAACTCTAATTCTTTCTTTTTTTGTATTAAACTAGCCAACTCTTTTTGGGCATCATAAAACTTTCTAACTAATTGACTAGTATTTTTTAATAAGACTATTATATCATCTTTTGAAAGATCTGTATAATCGCCAAAATCAGGAATATTAGTATCTTGTTGTAACACAAACAAATCTTTATTTTCTTTCTTTCCTAATAAAGCCGAAAAGAATGAAAAATCATATTTTTTTAATTTTTCATCTATATTTTCTATAGCTGCATTATTATTAGAAACGACTTGACAATTCATATCTCTAACTATAATATTAGCAATTATATTTAAAATAGTTTGTGTTTTGCCAGTACCAGGAGGTCCTTCTATTACACTAATTTTATTATAAATGGCATTTTCAACTGCCACATATTGACTTGAATTGCATCCAAAAGGAAATATCAAAGTCTCAATATTATTTTCTTTAATCATTTCATCTGACAACTTCAAGTAATTAGCAAGAGAAATATCCAGACTATCTACTTCTATTTTTCTCATTTGCTCACATAATAACTTTTTTCCATCATCAGTACTTAAAGATATTACAGCTGCCACTTCCCTCATATAATCAACAACAGCAAAAGAATGCTTATCAAATTTTTTTAACTGATGGGAATCAAAATCAAGAGAACGTCTATTATGAAATATTACATGATAGTAAGATCTACCAATACTTTTAAATTCATAAACCCATTGAACATCTGGTAATAGTCTTTTGTTTTTAATAACATAAAACTTATAATCATAAGGATTCAAAATATCAGGATTAGTAATAAATTCAACTCTCCATGCGGAAAAATTATAAAAACTAGGACTGCCTTTATATTTAATCATATAAGTTCTATTTTTTGCGTTATATTTACAACAAGAAATATCATTAGTAACAATCTTACCATCAATAATAATCATTTCTTTTAAAGAATTCATAGTACCACCAACTTTCAAATAATAAATATATTCTTAATTATTAGAAGTTATAAATTTTCTACTACTACAATCCAATTTAGAAACTTCTTCTCCTACTTCTCCTCATACGCCAACTTAAGCATCTTGTTAATAAACTCATTTTTAGAAGCCGTATATTTTTTTCTATCATCAGCATATTTTATAGCTAAATCTTTTTTTAAATCTTCATACTCTTTTAAAGCCCAAACATTTTTTCTTAAATAATCTCTAAAAAGAAGAGATTCAATATACCTTTTTCCTTCAATCTCCATAACATGAATAAAATGTGTTCGGTTATCTTCATTTCCCTTTCGAACTAAAATTTCTCCCTCTGTAGAATCTTCTTTTACCGAATAAGGTTCCACCATAAACTTTTTAGCTACTTTATCAAAATCACTTAAGTTCTTAACGCCTATCGCAATATCAATAATAGGTTTAGCTGACAAACCTTCTACAGAAGTTGAACCAATATGTTCAATAGCTAACGCTACATCTCCAAACATTTCTTTTAAATTCTTCTCTTCCTCTAAGTACATATCCTTCCACTTTGGATTATACTCCTCCAACTTAACAGTACCAACCTTTAATCCCATATATAAACACCTCCTAATATATCGTTACATCATATCATAAATATAATCTAGATGTCTATACTTTTTTCATCTTATAATAGAGTAAACTTTTCCTACTAAAATTAAACTTTAAAAACCCCTATACATTATCATTTTCTAATATTTCAAGTATTATTTTCTCAACTGATTTCCAAGTGTTTTTTAAACTGTCATAACTTAAAACTTCTAAGACTTTATCAACTGGAGTCCAAACAACATCATGCGTATCTTCACTTTGATTATTACTTTTTCCTTTATCTATCGCAAAAAACATATAACAAACACATTCTTCACCCTTTGGTGTTGTATATTTTTCTACAAAAGGTTCATACTCATCAATTATAAAAGCTATTCTCTTTGTCTCTTCAGCAACCTCTCTTACTGCTGTTTGCTTTAACGTTTCCCCTTCTTCTACATGTCCTTTTGGAAACGAATAATCATTTTGCCTCTTCCTATAAATAACCGCAACCTCTCTTGACTCTTTCCTTATCAAAAAACATCCTGCCTTTTTAGTAACCATACAATTAACTCCTCTACATCTAAACTACATATAATACAATATAATTATTTAAAAATTCTACTTCCTTATCACTAACATTAATATAACTTGATATATCTAAATCTTTTAAACAAGAAAACATCGAATTATGTAAAACTTTATCTAAAGTACTATCGCTATAATCACTAGACTTTATCAAATCAACCAAATTAATTAATGACTTAAACACTCTAAATATATAAGCATTTTTAATTCTTAAATCATCCTCTACCAACATTCTCTTATAAACTTCTTCAATAAACATCATATGATCATTAATAATCTTATCACTAACTTTTCTTCTACTAATAGAATAATCATTTATATAATAATTGTACCAAATACTAGAACTTAAACCAATTTGTTTTACCCTATCCATAAAATCAATCATAAATAAAGTATCTTCACTCATTCCAAGACTACTATTAAATCTTAAATCTCCAAGTACACTTCTTTTATAAAGTCTAGTATATATCCTACCAGTTGGAAGACTACCAATATTTTTATTATCTTCCCTTAACTTACCAGACAGTAACTTATCCATAACTAAATCTAAATTACTCTTATCATAAATATAAAATCCATCATCACATTTGCGTACCTTTACAACTTTCCAATTTTTAATTTCATTATATCCACCAATAACTAAGTCTAAATCATTGTCTTTAATTAAACTAAAAGCTTCTTCTAAAAAATTATCTTCTAAAGTATCATCACTATCTACAAAAGTTAAATACTCCGCACTAGAACTATCTATTCCAATATTTCTAGCTCTACTTACTCCTCCATTAACAACATGTTTAACAATAACTTCATCTTTATCTCTAACATACTCATCTAAAAAACTTCTAACATCATCCAAACTACCATCATCAATTATATAAACTTTATAATCTTTAAAAGTTTGTCTTTCTATACTACTTAAACATCTTTTTAAATCATCAATAGGTGTATTATAAACAGGCATAATTATATCTATCATTTTAAACCTCTATTCCTAACTTCTTAATCATCATTTCTGGTTTACCCATATTTAACTCACTTGAAACTTTAATACCAAGATCATCAATAAACTTTTGAATCTCTTCTTTAATTAAACTAACCTCAACATCTTCATTAGTACAATATTCAACCTCTAAAAAATATCCCAAATCTTTAACAGTTTCTAGTACAATTTCATACTTATCTGTAGCATAAGTCCTCTTACTATTATGAATAGTAAGTAATTCCTTAAGACCTAACTTTTTTAATATCTCCGTAATCATATAAATATTTCCAACTTCAGTTTCATACTCATCAGAATATAACCATTTACCATTATCAAAATTATCTACTTTATAAGTAATATAATTCTTATTATCTTTAGTTCTAACTCTACAAACTTCATCTATCTCACCATTACTATTAGGCTTTAAATTACCTCGCACAGGATCATAATAGTAAACATCTATTGTCTCCTTAACTCCCTCATAAGTAAACTTATCAAGTACTTTAATAACCTCTTCTATCGGTGAGTAAACTTCAACTAATATTTCTATCTCTTTCATAAAGCATACCTCCAAAACTATTATAGCAAAAAAGTAGTTCTAAAATCTACTTAACTAATAAACAATAATTAACTCATTAAGGAGCTAAATGCTTATTAACAATCCACCCTAAAGGATCATTACCTCTATAATCTGCATTAAAAAACTCAATTCCCCCTGTCATACTATAAAAAATATTTTTATACTCCTTATCACTTAACATTTCCCTTGCAAACTTATCATCATAAATCTTAATATTACTAGTCTCAGTATGATAACTTCTCGCAAAACAACTAATCAAAGCCGTCATATTATTTAACATATTAATCACCTCCAATATTAACTACCACACTTTCACTCTTATTACTAGTCTTGAAAAAATACCAAAAATATGGTAATATAAAGACACAAAATAAAAGAAATGGACAAAATTTTTCTAAATAATCCATTCCTTTTTTTATACTTATTTTTCTAACTTAAAATATATATCATCAATACTAACGCCATCTTCCACCTTTACATCTTTAGTAATACCACATCTTTTAAATCCAAATTTTTCTACATTATGTAAAGATCTAACATTATTAGAAAATACAACAGCTGTTAAAATATTTAAACCTACATCTTTAAAAGCATACTCAATTATTCTTTTTAATGCCTCTGTTCCATAATGTTTATTTTGCATACCCATAGTAATACAAAGTCCAACTTCAGCACTACCATTTTCTACATCCATTAATTCAACATTTCCAATATAACTTCCATCTTCTTTAGAAATCATTGAAAAAACATAAGCTTTGTCTTCTAATTTAGACTTTATCCAATTAAGCTCATCTTCTCTAGAATATACACGTTCATTTTTAGAAATAAGTCTTTGTATCTCCTTATCATTAACCATAACTAAATAATCATCTACCAAGTCGAAAGAAACCGGTATATAATCAATTCTTTCTGAATCAAAAACACTTATCATTACTTAACTCTCCTCTCACTATCTAAAGCAACATTAACTCTACTTTGAACTTCTTCTCTAAACTCCGGATAACATTCAAGTAAACTATCAATCGCATGACTATTACCATTATTATAAAACATAATATATTTATCAATCAAGTCACTATTATCAAATGGTATACTACTAGGTCTACTAGGATAATGATAAATTTTTAAATGTCCCTCTCTCTCCTCATTTTCTAAAGCTTCTAAAACATTATCATAATATGTTTTTCTAATCGGTCTTATACTCTTCTCAAACGAAATCATTTCTGGTTTCCATAAATAATCATAATGTCTAAAAGTATCTCCTGGTAACTCATAAACATATCCTTCGTGATTATAGTTATCTTCTAAAACTCCAGCTCTTCGCTCTACAAGTATTAACTTATCATCATCAACTGCTAAAACAGTATCCAAATCTCCCTTACCTTCACCCATAAATAACATCGCAACCGTCTTATTTTCTGTTGCGTAAATACATTCCTTGCCATGGGTAGATACATGTGCCTTCAAAAAATCAATATTACCATTACGGCTCCCATGATAAACTATATTATCTTTTACCTCACTCATTTTTCTTCCTCCAAAAAATAATCTCTTATATCAAACAAATATTTATCCTTCCCTAACTCAATCTTATAAGTTGCCTTAGTATCTAAAGAATCCTTCTCATAAAACTTTTTCCATATATCTTCATCAGTCATATTCTTAATAAAGTCTAAAGAGTTTCCTCTCCTTCTCATTCTTCTTATATATTCTTCTCTACTATCAAGTGAAGCATATACTAAACAGTATGAAATATTCTTCTTCCAAACATAATCTAAAATATCTTCATGGTATGACAAAAGTCCAATTCTTTTATCCCTAATAACCTCATCAATCATCCTAGTTATATATTGTAAAGAATCTCTATTTACAACCTCTCCTCTTTCTCCCTACTTCTTTCTACTTCTAACTCAGAAATACTAGAAAAAACATATTTATAAGCTGCCCTTTCTCCATCCAAATCAACAAATCTCTTATCATTTAAAGCTAAATAAGTCTTTCCTGTTGCAGGACCAGCAACAATTAAATTACAATTAATCTTGCTCATTCATATCACCCTTATACATAAAACAATTCTCTTCATGTGAATAAATCACTCCAATTGCTTGTAAATAAGAATAAATTATCGTTGTACCAACAAACTTCATACCACGCCTTTTCAAATCATTAGAAATCTCATCAGACAATTTTGAACTAGTAAGACCAGTCTCATAAAATGTCTTTCCCTCAGTAAACATCTTCAAATAATTATAAAAATTCCCCATTTCTAAAACAATACTTTTAAAAATCCTTGCATTATTAATACTTGCCTTTATCTTTAACTTATTTCTAATAATTTCTTTATTCTCTAACAACTCATCAACTTTACTCTCATCATACTTACACACCTTATCTAAAGAAAAATTATCATAAGCCTTTCTAAAAGCCTCTCTCTTATTAAGAACGCACTCCCAAGAAAGACCAGCTTGAAAAGACTCCAAAATTAACATCTCAAACAAATACTCATCTGAAAAATTTTCTACTCCCCATTCTTTATCATGATATAAAACATAAATATCATTATCTAAATTACACCAAGAACATCTTTCCATATGTCCACCTCATCTAAAAAAATTATAACAAAAAAAAGTAACTATTAAAAGCTACTTAATTCTTATTACCAAATCTTTTAAATGGAAATACTGTTAACTTAGTTGTACCCCTAATATCTTTTATTGAAACAGGTCCAATAATTCTACTATCAGTTGAATTAACTCTATTATCACCCATTACATAATAACAATTCTTTGGTATTTTAATAGGATCTACATCTGCAGTTACTTCATGAGAAAAATCTTCTTCAACTACTTTTCCATTTATATATAGTTTATTATCTCTATATTCAACAGTCTCTCCTGGAAGACCAATAACTCTCTTAATTATCTTTTCATTTTTATAATTAACTACTACAATATCAAATCTCTTAAGTCCCTTAAATTTAAAACTAATCTCATCTAATATCATAATATCTTTATCTTCCAAAGTATCTAACATTGAAGGACCATTTACTCTAATTGGTGTAACTATAAACATTTTAATTAATAATACCACTATAATTATAATTATATATGGTAAGTATTCCCTCATAAAAACTTCCTTTTTACTCATAATTATCTCCTATAAAGAAAAAATAAGGTATACCCTTATTTTTGTCCTTTTTCTTTAATACGGTATCCACCAACTCTATCCTTAAGGAATGTAAGTTTAGCACGTCTAACTTTACCACGACGAATTACTGTAATACCAGCAATTTTTGGTGAATGAATTGGGAAGATTCTTTCTACTCCAACACCTGAAGATATTTTACGTACTGTAAATGTTTCTGAAACAGAACCACCTTTACGTGAAACAACTACACCTTCAAATGCTTGAATACGTTCTCTCTTACCTTCGATAATCTTAACGTCTACTCTAACAGTATCACCAACACGGAATTCTGGAACGTTAGGATTAATTTGTTGTTCATTAATTTTGTCAATAATATTAGCCATATAAGTTCTCCTCTCTAAAAATATTTACCAATGATCATATCTAACTAAAAATAGTAAAACAGTAAATCTGCTTAACCGTAAAACAGCGGATCATCTCAAACTGACAAACAAGATTATAGCACAACCATATCTAAAAATCAATCCATTTTCTTGTTATTTAAAGGTTTTATAAAGATTTTCTGCTTAATAATTAACAAAATCTTCATAATCTAAATCACTAAATTCAATATTCTCTATACTTAAAACATTATTATCATCATCAAATACTAATTTAAATACATCCGGAGAATTAATTCTCTTATTAAATACTTCTCTTCCCTTAAAACTAAATACTAATTTTCTATCTAATGAAACACTATCTAAATGACACCATTTTAATAGTAAAAAAGTAATAGCTAATCCATGTGAAAATATTGCAATTCTCTTTCCTCTATTAGCACTAACTACTTCTTCTAATGCCTCATACATCCTATTTCTAACCTCTTCTTGGCACTCTCCACCTAATGGTCTAAAACTAGAATCAGTATACTGTAAAACAAACCAATCTGAAACATTTAAAGAAAAATCAGTTCCAACTCTTCTCTCATCAAACCTAGAATCAATATTAGCTTTTAAATTCTGACTATACATCATATATTTAGCTGTCTGTAAAGTTCTAACACAATTACTAGTATATAAAACATCAATATTTTGTAATTCCTCTTCACGACTTAAAATCTCTGCTCGTCTTTCTCCAGATACACTTAAAACTATTTTTTCATTTCTTAATAAATCACTCTGTGAACTATTATAAGTATCAATCATTTCCCCCTTCATTCTAACAGAATGTCTTATCAAATATACAACAGTCTCCATATTACCTCCTAAATTACCTCTATTTTTTCTCTACTCTTGCCCTTCTTTTTTCTAATAACAAAGTAAATAGTATAAACTCCCATACCAACTATAACAAAACATAACCCATTAATAAAATTAATCTTACTCAAAACACTAACTGTCCCAATACCATCAAAATTACTTTTATCAATTATAATACTATCTTTCATTAAAGGTATTCTAACACTAGCAAGTTCTACTTCATTCTCTTTATATGAACATAAAACTATCTCCAACAACATATTCGCATCATCTGAAAAATTCCTCTTAATTTCTCCAGCATAGCCTAAATAATCTTGATACTTAATCTCAGCATACTTATTAAAACTAATTTTTCTATCAAAAACATTATACTTAGTCTTATCCGTAATTACCTGTTCAATCTCTTTAACTTTATTTTTAAACTCCCTATCATATACAATCATCTTAGCTTTTAAATAGTACTCTTCATCATATTTAATATTATAATTAAAGTCCTTCTCTAAATCAAAACTAGTCTTAATAGTATCAATAACTCCCCCATTAAAACTTACTTTTTTATTACTACTAAATTCTTCTCCATTACTTAAACTAACTATATAACTACTAACTACTTTTTCACTATACAAAACATCCTTATCCTTAGTATAAGTAAATCCTATAAAACATAATAAAAGAGAAAGCAATCCTACACCAAAAATAAATATATATCTATAAATACTTCTATTTATTTTAATCTTTTTCATAACTATTCACCTATAATAAAAGAATACCTAAATTATTAACTACTTACAATACTTTAAAGAAAAAGAAGTCCCATAATTTACAACTTCTTTGACATTATCTACCTTTACCAATCTCATTAGTAACCATTAAACTATTTTGTAATTCTGCAAATTCTAACTTAGCTTGTTTTTGTAGGGCACTTAATTGTTTAGCCATTATCTCTAATTCTTTTTTCTCTAAATAAATTCTATATTTATTCTTAACTTCTTGTCTAAACTTTTCTATTCTATTTAAGGCTATTCTAAATGACTCTCCTGTATCATCATCACTAATTAATAGTTCTGTTAACTCTGCTATTAACTTTCTATATTTTTTATCTACATAGTCTCTAACTAATCCTTTCGCAAGCATAACATCAACTACTAAAATATCTTTAACAACCATTCTCTGTATCTTAAATTTATTACCTCGAGAAGGCATTAAAAATCCTTCTAAATTTTTTATCTGATCAAAATCTTGATACTTCCATTTCTTCTTTATAACTTTCTTCCTACTAATAGAATACATAAAAACCACCTACTTCTCTAATAAATCTGGTCTACGTTCTCTTGTCCTCTTTAAACTCTCCATTTGTCTATACTCAGCTATCCTCTTATGATCCCCTGATAATAATACTTCTGGTACTTCCATACCCTTATAAATTCTAGGCTTTGTATAAGTTGGATAATCTAATAAATTATTATTAAATGAATCATTCATATGTGATCCTTCTTCTATAACTCCTGGTAAAAGTCTACCAATCGAATCAACTAACACCATACTAGCTAATTCTCCCCCAGTTAAAACATAATCACCTATACTTATCTCCATATCACAAATACTTCTAATTCTCTCATCAAAGCCTTCATAATGACCACAAATTAAAATTAAATGTTTTTCCTTTGCTAAATCATAAGCCATTGCTTGCTTATATAAAGTACCATCTGGTGTTAATAAAATGACTTTCGTATCTTTTCCTCTTAAATCATTAACACAATCAAATATTGGCTGACAAGTAAGAACCATTCCATTACCACCACCATATGGAGTATCATCTACTTTATGATGTAAATCTAATGAATAATCCCTAAAATTATGAATTTCAACTTTTATTTTTCCAAGATCAATTGCTCTTTTAATTATTGATTCACTAAATATTCCCTTATACATTTCTGGAAACAAAGTTAAAATATCAATCTTCATCATACCACCTACATTCCTTCCAATAACTCAACTAGTACTTCTTTTTTATCCTTAGAAATACTCTTAACCATTGGTGAATTAATTGGAATTAATACTTCTTTATCAAACATAACTCTAAGTATTTTATTATTAGGACTAGCTAAAAATATTTCTTTTATTATTCCACTTTTTCCATCACTAGTCAACACAGTAAAATTAATTAACTCTTCATCTAATACTTGATTATCATCTAATCCTAAACTACTCTTTGATACATATACTTTTCTTTTTACTAAGAATAAAACCTCATTTATATTATTATAATAGTCTAAAGTAACCATATCAAAATTCTTATGTTTCCTATAACTTCTAATAACATACTCCCTATCATCTATAATAAGTTTTTTTCCTACTACAAACACTTTATCTTTAAATTGAAAATCACTAAGTATTCTAATTTCTCCTTTAATACCATGAGTCCCAACTACTTTACCTATATACACTTCATCCATTACTAATTCCCCAATTCATATAATAAAATACTAGTCGCAACCGCAACATTAAGACTCTCAACATCTGCATTCATCTTTATATAAAGATTCTCATGACATAAATCTAATATTCTTCTTTTAACTCCATTACCTTCATTACCAACTATCAATACAAACTTTTCTTTATCTTCAGGAGTAAGACTTTTAACATCGACCCCTCCATCGACACAAGTTCCATATACTCTAAAATCACTTGCTTTAATCATTCTAACCCAATCATAAACATTTCTAACAATAATATTAGTATGAAAAATCATTCCTTGTGTCGCTCTTAAAACTTTTGGATTATACAAATCAACGGTTCCTTCAGAAAGTACAATAGTCGTTACTCCAAATGCTAAAGCACTTCTAATAATAGTCCCTAAATTACCTGGATCTTGAACATCATCAAGTACTAAAATTCTATTTCCTTCTACTTCTTCCCCATCTCTATCTCTTTTCCTACATAATGCCATAACACTACTAGGATTATCCATAGCCGAAATCTTACTTAAAACTTCTCTAGAATAATATCCATAAGGAGAAGGAAATGGTAAATCAGTACCCTCTTCTAAAATAAGTTCTTCTAAAACACCAGCTCTAAAAGCCTCTATCGCTAAATGTTCTCCTTCAACTATAAATAAATTATATTCATCACGATACTTCTTCTTTTGCAACTTCTTAAACATCTTAACCTTTTCATTATCTAAACTAGTAATTACGTTCAAAATTCCTTCATCTCCTTACGATACTTCTTATAATCAGGCATATTATCTTCTACTAATGCCCAAAATCTATCTGAATGATCCCCATGTATTAAATGTGATAATTCATGTACAATAACATAATCTAAATACTTAGTATCTCTCTTTATTAATTCCAAATTTAAAGTAATAACCTTCGTCTTAATATTACAAACTCCCCATCTACTAGTCATTTTCCTAATCTTTAACTCTGGATACGGAATTCTCTTTGTAAATTTATTATACTGAGTATTTAAATGTTCTAAAAATAACTCCTTAGCTTGATTCTTATACCACTTATTAATATCAAAATTTCTATTTATAAAAACCTTATTAGTTCCAAACTCTATATTAGGACTATCTACATAAACAATATCATATCTATGTCCTAAATAGAAAAATCCATCATTATTTTCTTTTTTCTTCTCTTGTACTTCTATCATCTTAATTAACTTTTCATAATTTTCTTCTATTAAATTTGTAATTGTCTTAGTAGTTGTAAATTTATTAGTAGTAACTAAAATAGTTAAATCGGGTTTTACTCTAATATAAGTATTTCTAGTTGTACTTTTTCTCTCTATCACAATATCATAAGTTTTCCCATCTACATTTAACTTCATTTATATCACCAACTATATTTTACTATATAATAAGTAAAAAATAAAGTTTCGTATAAAAATATAACTTTTGTCTCATTATATATATGAGGAGGAATATATGGAAATGAGTATCAGAGAACACATAATAAATAATTTTAAAGGTGATGATTACAACACTCTTCGTCAAGCAATCGACGAATCAGTCTCATCTAATGATGAAGTAACATTACCAGGTCTAGGTGTTTTCTTATGTCTAATCTGGGAAAATGCTGATCAAGAATTAAAAAATGAACTTATCGAAATAATTAAAAAACGTGTTGAAAAAGGATTAACTGAAGAAAGTTAATTCTTTTTATTTTATATAAAAAGAATTACTAAACTGTTAGTAATTCTTGTTCTTTTTCTTTTAATATACTATCTACTTTTTTATTATATTCATTAACTATATCTTGAATATCTTTTTCTAAACCTTTCACTTCATCTTCTGAAACTTCTAGTTTAGAAACAGCTTCTATTCCTTCACGTCTAATATTTCTAATCGCAACCTTAGCCTCTTCTGAAATAGCTTTAACTTGTTTAACTAATTCTCTTCTTCTCTCCTCTGTAAGTTCTGGAATAATTATTCTAATAGTTTCTCCATCATTACCAGGATTATATCCTAAATTAGATGCTAAAATAGCTTTCTCAATATCTTTTAAACAACCTCTATCAAAAGGTTTAATTAATAATTGACGTGCTTCTGGTACAGAAATAGTTGCTAATTGCTTTAAAGGTGTCATACTACCATAATATTCAACTACAATACCATCTAAACTAGAAGGATTAGCTCTTCCAGCTCTAACAGTAGCAAAACGTTTCTCTAAATTAGCAATAGCCTTATCCATTTTTTCATTCAATTCTAAGATAATCATGTCACTATCCATTAAATTCATCTCTCCTTAATAAATATATTATATTATAAATATAAGATAAAAGAAAGAAAAAAAGTAGATAATTCTACTTAATTTTCACAAGTATTTATAACTATTTATTAGTAGGTTCAGTATATCTGTATACATAGTTACCATCTTCTAATTCAAACACCATATCATAAATAGTACCTTTTCTAGCATTATCTTCTGTATCAGCAACCATATATAAATCATTAGAATAAGTAAGACCTGTAATTAAAGTAGTATGATTATAATCTTTATAGTATGCTATATCTCCATTATTATATTGAGCAAATAATACTCCAACTTCAATTGTAAGTTTATTACCTTCCATATATGCTCCTACTATTCTCTTATAATCAGTAACAGTACAAGTACCACCACAAGCCATCTCACTTTGATAATCATAACTCTTAGTATTCCAGTTATAAATAAACCTAGCACACTTACCAGTATATTGAACATGATTATAATTATAACTCTTACCAAATATATTACTAACTACTTTAGAAAATTGTTCTTCAGTTAAATTCATCTTACCAAACATATCTTCAGCACTTACAACAGCAACCTCATAAACAAACTCATTCTTTAAAGAGTTAACAGAAACTCTTGTATCTTTAAAGTATTCCCATACTCCACATTCTCTAACAGATCTAGTAACCCTATTATAAGTACTTGTAACAATATCATCATTAACATCTAATTTAATAATTGAATCATTATCATTAGTATTATCCTTATCATCATTATTATTACTATCTTTGTTATCATTCTTAGTATCAACTACATCATTATTACCAGTACTTGGTTTTGGAATAAACCCTTTATCATAAGCAATATAAATTAAAGTTAGAATTAAAGCCATAACTAAAATAAAAATAAGTGCTTTAGAAATATTATTCTTCTTATTTTCTTTTAACTTTTCTTCAACTAATTTATCTACTTTTAAACTCAAAGTCTCATCAACTAACTTATCTACTTTATCATCTAAGTTCTCATCAAGTATTTTATCTACTTTTTCATCTAAGTTCTGATCAACTATTTTATCTATTTTCTTATTAAGTGCTACTTCACTTTTCTTAGCATCATTCTTATTTTCTACTATACTTTTATCTTCTTTCATACTATTATTTTCTTCTTTTTTAGCCACCTTAATCACTCCTATTATAAATATAATAGATAATGAATTTATACGCAAGAAAAGAAAAAATAAATAAATTTAACTTTACAAAAAAAGACACTATTCACTAGTGTCCTTTTCAAAATACTCATTAAGTAATTTTATATACTTATCTTTTATTTTACTATCATCTTCATCACCTAATATATCATCAGTTGAATTGGTTGCCATATCATTATTATGAGAAACTATCTTACCATCCTTTACAAAGTAAATATCTGGTAAATATAAGTATTCTTCATCATTATCATTAACATCTAAATAACCTGATAATAAACTAATTAATTCTATATATTTAGATGTATTATTATCTCTAATAACAACAGGGTTATAATAATAAACTGTAACTTCATCAAAGCCACTATCTTTAATAGCTTCTGAAAATACTTTTACTGTTTTAGTAGAAACCTCATTATCAGAATTACCAAAGAAAATAATTCCTGTTCCATCTCTTAATATTTCAAGTACTTCATCAATACTTACATATTTAAAAGCATTTTCTTTAGGAACAGAATATTCTTTAGAAAACTTCTCTGAAGGAGACATCTCTTCCACTTTTTTTACAGAACACCCTGATACAAATACCATAATAATTAATAGTAACAATAGTAACTTCTTCTTCATATACTTCTTACCTAATAAAACTTATGCGTTTTTAATTTGACTCATTACTTCATCAGCAAAGTTTTCTTCTCTCTTTTGAATTCCTTCACCAACAGCAAATCTTACCATTGAAATAATTTCACCATTATTATTTTTAACATAGTTAATTACTGATAAAGAAGAATCTTTAATGAATTTTTGTTCTTCTAAGCAAACTTCTTCATAGAATTTTCCAAGTTTACCAGTTGCAATCTTAGCAGCTATTTCTTCAGGTTTTCCTTCAGCCATAACTTGTTCTTTAATTACATTAGCTTCCCTATCTACCATTTCTTGTGGAATATCAGCTCTTCTTAATCCTACTGGATTCATAGCAGCAGCTTGCATAGCAACATCTTTAGCAACAGCTTCATTTGCACCCTTTAAAACTACTACAACACCGATTTTTCCACCCATATGTTTATAAGTACCAAAGCACTCATCATCATTCTTAGTAACAACTTCAAAACGTCTAAAACTAATCTTTTCACCAATCTTAGCAACTAAAGCTACTAACTTATCATTAATAGTTTCATCACCATCTTTAAGATTTAAAACATCTTCAACAGTTTTAACATCATTCTTTAAAATTTCATCTGCTAAATAATCTACAAAATTAGTAAACTCTTCATTCTTAGCAACGAAATCAGTCTCAGAATTAACCTCTAACATAACTGCTTTATTACCATCAACTTTAATTTGACATAATCCTTCAGCAGCAATTCTACTTTCTTTCTTAGCAGCTTTAGCAATACCTTTTTCTCTTAACCAATCAACTGCTTTTTCCATATCTCCTTCAGTAGCCTCTAATGCTTTTTTACAATCAAGCATACCAGCTCCTGTTTTTTCTCTTAATTCTTTAACATCACTTGCTTTAATCATAATATTTCCTCCTATACATATCTAAATTATAACTTATTTTTTCTATTATGGAAATAAAAAAGAGTGAAAATTCCCTTCCACCCTTCCTTAGTTCTTATTTCGTAAATTATTTAGTTAAAGCTTCTACTAATTCAGCTTTCTTCATTGTAGAATAACCCTTAACATCTTTTTCTTTAGCCATGTTCTTTAATTCAGCTAATGTTAAGTCATCTAACTTTACTTCTTCTTTAGCTTCTTCAACTACTTTTTCTTCTTTTACTTCTTCTTTGATTTCTTCTTTAGCTTCTTTCTTTTGAGCTTTCTTTTCAGCTTTAGCTTTATCTTCTTCACTAACGAAATCAATTACTTCATTACCATTAACTTCAGCAATAGCATTAGTTAAAACTCCAATTAATAATTTAACTGCTCTAACAGCATCATCATTACCAGGAATTACATAATCTACCATATCTGGATCACAGTTAGTATCTACGATACCAAATACTGGAATACCTAAAATACGAGCTTCTTTAATAGCAATTTCTTCTTTACGAGGATCAACGATTACTAATGCTTGAGGCATTTTCTTCATTTCTCTAATTCCTCTTAAGTTTTTATTTAATTTATCGTATTCTTTCTTAATTTGAATAACTTCTTTTTTAGGAAGCATTTCGAAAACGCCTTCTTGTTCCATCTTTTCGATTTCTTCCATTCTCTTAATTCTTGAACGAATAGTCTTGAAGTTAGTTAAAGTACCACCTAACCATCTTTCATTAACAAAATACATGTTAGTTCTAGTAGCACATTCTTCAGCAGCTTCTTGAGCTTGTTTTTTAGTTCCTACAAATAAAACTGATCCACCATTTTGAGCTATTTCTTTCATAGCTTCATAAGCTTCTTCTAATTTCTTAACTGTCTTTTGTAAATCGATAATATAAATATCATCTCTTGTAGTATAGATGAATTCCTTCATCTTAGGATTCCATCTTCTCTTTTGATGTCCAAAATGAACACCAGCTTCTAATAAATAATTCATTGATACAATAGTCATATTTTTTCTCCTTCGTTCCTCTGGTTCCGGTCTCTTCTCCTGAGACACTGGTTTCGACCTTTGTCAGTTTTGCAATGGGTGTGCTATACAACCATGCATCATTTGCAACAAAGATAATACACAGCAGATACAATATGCCAAGGATGCAATATAACTTTCTTTTCTTGCTCTGTTTTACAAATTCCAACATTACTTTACTTCCATCTCGAATCTATCAAAAATCATTTTTTTATTTTAACGCAAAAAATTTTATTGTCAAGATGAATTTGAAAATGATTTTCATGTTAAAAGAACAGGACAGCACGCTAACGCGCACTGCCCTGTTCTTCTGTTCTTCTGTTCTCTATTCTACTTTGCTTCTCCCTCCGGGAAAATAATTTTATTCACGAAGAAGAATACCACCATCGATACTCCTCCGTTGAGCACGGTTGTTCCGATATTGTAAAGCCATCCAGGTACGAACATTCCTGCTACTGCAACCCAGATACAATTGATTGAGTTTACAATACATGTAACAATACAAAATGCAATCAGATACAAGAACGCCTGATACCAGATTTTTCCTTTACTGCGGAATACAAAGCTTCTCTGGATTGGGAAGTTGATGCACTCGCCAATGACCATTGCAATCATAGTTTTGCATCAGATCCACCAGCGCCCGCACAATGCCGACGATCCAGAGGCCTTTGGCTTCCAGCACCGGACCATCCACGAACTCATCCCCAATCATACCATTGGTCGTCTGGGCAAGGCCTCGCAGGGGCATATTGTACTGGAACAGGATGTTCAAATCGGGCTTGCCCTGCTTTGGAAACTATCATTCCGGCATCATTTTTCTTATTGAGCACAGCCCAAAAGTATTCTCAACTTCTTACGCCGAGTGATTCCATTCTCCGAATACACAAAAGCCGCTGGCTTCCTGTTACAGAAACCAGCGGGAGTTGATGCTTTCTTGGTGCTTTTTCAGGCGCTCACGCAGAACCCTGCGTGGATTTCAGGACATCCGCCGGGGCGCGCTCAGCCCAGGTCCTCGCCATTGCTCTCGATGACCTTTTTGTACCACCAGAAGCTGTCCTTGCGGTATCCGTACCACAGATGGTTATCGTTCTGTATAAGTTTTCAACGTTTTGCTCGTTTGACGCTGGTTTTCCACATCTTTGCACCGTGAACGCAAGAAAAAGGGCTGCTGCACGGTATTTGTGCAGCAGCCCCTTTGGCTTACTTCATGGGAACAGAGAATATCCGGGGCAGCGCTTCAGAAACGCTGTCATTAGTGCAGTTCGGGCCAGTAGTCCTTATT
>OIZT01000240.1_pt1 | contig 37103 bp, 37 predicted proteins | sample 1588611 | NCBI WGS metagenome assembly OIZT01 (sample SAMN03283278) | human gut metagenome | biome: human-associated habitat; material: feces | host: Homo sapiens | place: Peru | collected 2012
TAGTTAAGTCATAACAGATTAAACAATATAATCCTTTAGCACTTAATGATAAATCAGGATTATCTAAAACATCTTTTCTTACTAAAGTGAAATATTTTTGATCCACTTTTAACACCTCCTTTACTAATTTTAAAAGGGTAGAGCTCTACTTGAACTATTGCTCTTTGTGAAATTTTAGTTATTTCATAACTCCCGTGCCAATAGGGTATTCTGCCTTGCTTTTTTTTACTTAATGGCTTATCGGCGATTTCCACTAAGACTAAGTTTTCAAAGAACTATTTTTGAATGTAGAACGATGATATCGTTCATAAATTCAACTACATAATATCAAACCTAAATAAACATGTCAATACATTTTGAACGATTTTTTCGTTCTTTTTTATTTACATTAAATTTTTATTATGGTAAAATGGATATAGATACCAGAAAAACGGTGAAAGAGAGGAATCTTTTATGGCTAATAGTGATTTAAAAAATGTTATTGAGAATGCAAGAAAGGCACAAGGATATTCACAAAGACAATTAGCAAAACAAATAGGATTAAGTCAAAGTACATATAACGATACAATTAATGGAAAAATAAAAAAAGTTGATGTTGAGATTTTAAGAAAAATAGCAGAAGGCTTAAATCTTTCTTTAGATTATTTATTAAAACTTTCTGGTTATGGTGATGTATATAGTTACATGAACGCCGAAAAATATTCAAATAAATCTACAAAAGATTTTGTTGAAATGTTAGACAAATATGAAAAATTTAAAATGGATATATTAGATTGGGATTATCAAAAAAGACAAAAGGCATTTGAGTTACAAGATTATATAAACAACATAAAAACTGAAATAAGAATCATTTCAGCTGGAGGAGTTAGAAGAATGACTGATGAAGAACTTCTTCAAAATTTAGATGGAATGTATGAAATAACTAAGAAAATTGCTAAAAAGTATGATTATAGCAAATTACCGAAGGATTTATAGGAGGGTTAGTAATGATAAAAGGAAAACCATTTGTAAAGTGGGCAGGTGGAAAAAGACAAATAATAGATAAATTAAAAGAATATGTTCCATACGAGTTTAACACTTATTATGAACCATTTATAGGTGGTGGAGCATTATTATTTGAACTTTCACCTAAAAAAGCGGTTATTAATGATTATAACAAAGAACTTATGAATGTATATGAATGTATTAAAGATGAAAAAAAATTCGAGGCAATGTGTAGAGAATTAAATCACCATGAAACTGAACATTCAGAAGAATACTATTATGAAGTTAGAAATATTGATAAAGATAAGAAGAAGTTTAATAAGTTAGCAGATTATAAAAGAGCAGCTCGTACTATTTATTTAAATAAAGCTTGCTTTAACGGATTATATAGAGTTAATAGTAAAAATGAATTTAATGTACCATTTGGCAAGAAAACTAAAGTAAATACTTATGAAGGACAAAATTTGGGTATTATATGTGGCTATTTAAATTATAATGACATTAAGTTATTATCAGTTGATTTTGAAGAGGCTGTAAAAGATGCCAAAAAAGGCGATTTTGTTTATTTTGATCCACCTTACGATTCTGATACTTCTACATTTAATAGTTATACTGAAGATGGTTTTGGAAAAGAAGAACAAAAAAGGCTTGCTAAAGTATTTAAAGAATTATCTGATAGAGGATGCTATGTAATGCTTTCTAATCACAATACAACTTTAATAAATGAGTTATATAAAGATTTTCATATACATGTAATTGAGGCTAAAAGAAACATAAATGCTAATGGAAAGAAAAGGGGAAAAGTAGAAGAAGTTATTATAACAAACTTTGAAAATAAAAAAGGTTTTGAAGAATAGTTAAGGAGGTGGCAATATGTTTAAGAAACCATATTATGAAACAGATGGTTTTAAATTGATAAAAGGAGATTCATTTAAAGAATTAAAAAAGATTGAACCTAAATCAATAGACATGATTTTTGCAGATCCTCCTTATTTTTTATCTGGAGATGGTATAAGTTGTAGTGCAGGTAAAATGGTAAGTGTAAAAAAAGGTGAATGGGATGAAAAAATAAATATTGATAAAAAACATAAGTTTAATCGAAACTGGATTAAATTGTGTTACAATATTTTAAAAGATGAAGGAACAATATGGATTAGTGGAACAATGCATAATATTTACTCAATAGGTATGGCATTGGAACAAGAAGGCTTTAAAATAATAAATAATATAACTTGGAAAAAATTAAATCCACCACCGAATATAAGCTGTCGTGCATTTGTTCACTCGACAGAAACAATTTTATGGGCAAAAAAAGATATTAAAAAAGCAAAACATAAATTTAATTATTCCTTGATGAAAGAGTTAAATGATAATAAACAAATGAAAGATGTTTGGGAGTCATCATTAACTAAACCTAGTGAGAAAAAACAAGGAAAACATCCAACTCAAAAACCTATTACCATATTAGAAAGAATAATATTAGCATCTACAGATGAAGGAGATTTAATTTTAGATCCGTTTAATGGAAGTGGAACAACAGGAATTGTAGCGAATAAATTAAATAGAAAATATATAGGAATAGAACAAGAAAAAGAATATTTAGATTTAACTATTAGAAGAAAGGAAGAAAATGATGAATAGAAATTTTAATGATTGGTTAAGTAAATTTAAAGCAAGTATTTCAAATTATAGTTATTATGTTGATTTTAACAAGATATATGGAAATGTAGACAAAATAAAAATTGAACTTAATATTTTAAATTCTTTAATTGGTAGTCAAAATATAGAAGAAGAATTTAGAAATATTATTTTTAAATATCCTGAAACATTGGAGTGTATTCCAGTTTTATTGGCAGTTAGATCAAATGAAATTTTTGTTAAAGATGAATTTGATGAATATTTATTCAAATTTAATAAAATGGTTTATTCAATTGATGATTATGTAAAATTCATGAAAGAAACTGGGTTATTTGATTTATTAGAAAATCATTTGATAAATAATTTATATGATTATGTTTTAGGTGTTGAAGTAGGCTTAGATTCAAATGGTAGAAAAAATCGTGGTGGACATTTAATGGAAGATTTAGTAGAAAGTTATATTGTAAAAGCTGGATATGAAAAGAATGTTAATTATTTTAAAGAAATGTATTTAAGTGACATTGAAAAAAGATGGGGATTAGATTTATCTGCGATGTCTGGTGATAATACTTCTACAAAAAGATTTGATTTTGTTATTAAAACTGATAATCAGGTATATGTTATAGAAACTAATTTTTATGCTTCAGGTGGTTCGAAATTAAATGAAACAGCAAGAAGTTATAAAATGTTAGCAGAAGAATCAAAAAAAGTTGGTGGAGTAACATTTATATGGTTCACAGATGGAAAAGGTTGGAATAGTGCAAGAAAGAATCTTGAGGAAACATTTAATGAATTAGATACTTTATATTCAATAAATGATTTGGAAAATGGTGTGTTAAATAATTTGGAGTGATAAGCAGTGAATAATAGAATAATTAATAGTTATGTAGAAAATTTTTGTGGACAAAACGATTTTGATTCAAATAAATTTTTGTTATTTTCTACATATCAAATTTGTAAAAAACATAATTTAGATGAAAATATGTTAATTGATTGTGTTGTAGAAGGTGGAGGAGATGGTGGATTAGACTCTATTGTTGCATTAGTAGATAAAAAATATATATATTCTTTAGATGAATTTAATGAGTATGCTGAACAAATTAATGAAAACTCAAGAATAGATTTATACTTTATACAAGCAAAAGAAACAAATGGCATAAAAGAAACAGCATTTATGAAAATTAAAGATGTATTTGAAAAGTTGTTAGTTTCCAACAGTATAACAGAAGAATTAAGAATACAATATAATCAAGTGTTAATAGAAAAATTCGAGTTAATAAATGAAATAATTATTAAATCATCTCCTAAAACAAATAATATATATATTAATGTTGCATATGCATATACAGGAAATTTAGATAAAGATAGTATTTCAATAGGAACTAAAAATCAAATTAATTCTATAAAAAAACTAGTTAGCGATACAACATATATAAATGAAGCAAATATATCCGTTGATATTTTTGATAGTAATAAATTAATTAACATAGCTAATAAAAGCATACAAAAAGATTATATAATAAAATATAAAACGATTTTTAAAATGAATTATAGATCAGATAGTGAAAATGGTTTTGTTATGAATATGTCTATAAAGGATTATTATAATTTAATAACACAAGATAATGAAATTATCGATGTATTATTTGAAGGTAATATTCGTGATTTTGAAGGTCAAACAGTTGAGGTGAATAAAAATATAAAAAACACACTTGAAGAAGTTTATGATGCAGATTTTTGGTGGCTAAATAACGGCATAACTATGATAGTTGATTCGTATACTCCATTGCCAAATGATAGTGCGAAGGTTGTAAATCCTATAATAGTTAATGGACTTCAAACTTCATATACAATATTTAATTATTTTAAAGAAAATATTGATAAGCTAGAAAATGAAGACAGAAACATATTACTTAAAATAGTTAATACTGATAGCATAAATATCTCTGATATGATTATATCATCAACAAATAGGCAAAATGCTGTTAAACCAGCACAACTAAAAGCTACAGATCCGATACAAAAAGACATAGAACAATTATTGTTGAAAAATGGTATATATTATGAAAGAAGAAAAAATTATTATAAAAACAGAGGAATTGATAAACATAAAATAGTGACATTAGAAAACTTAGCTCAATATCTAGAATCAATTTATTATGGTAATTGCAGTGGAGCACGTAATAATCCAACTACATTATTAAAAAGTGAAAAACTTTATAACAAATTATTTAATAATAGTATAAATCCTAATATATATACTATAACATCTGAAGTCGCTCTAAAAACATTAGAATGTTTAAGAAAAATCAAAAAAAATAATGATGATATTTTTAACAAAAAACATTCTGTTTCATTAGATATATTTAAATTTTATATTATGAGAATGATTGTATTATGTTTATGTGGTAACAACATAAGTGAAAACTACTTAGAAATAGATTTAGAAAAAATAGATTATGATTTAACAGTAAATATTATTAATAAATTAGAATCTATAGTATCAGATATAAAAGATGATAACGATAATATCATTAATATTTCTAAATCAAAAGAATTAGATAATAAAATTAATTCAGAAGATTTGTCTGAAATATGCTTAAAAGTAACTACTTAATAACATATATGTATATAATGTCATAATGTCATTAGTTAAAAAATATTAGGAGGTTTGGATATGAAAATGAGAAGTCAAATTATAATTGATTTAATTAATAATAAAATAAATATTACTCAAGCTATGGATACTTTAAAAATATTATTAAATGATATAGACAATCCAGAAATTAAAAATTGGTTGCTAAAAGAAATTGACGGTTATAATCAAGATGATGATATTCCAAAATATAGAATTGTTCCAGCAACTATCACTGGAGAATATCTTGCAAGTTATGGAAGGATTCATGCAAAAAAACACCCAATACCTATCGATCCACAATATATAGCTGATTGGAATTCAGTAAAAATTTTTGCTGGAATAAATGAAATATACCAATTTTCATTAGCAGAACAAAAAGAAGACAGTCATCACTTATCAATATCATTACATCCAGTTTTAGTCAATCAAATAGCAATGATCGATGGCGAAGTGTTAGAAGCACATCAAGATTTATCAATTTATGCTTATACTAATATAATAGGAAAATTAAAAGAAATAATACTTGATATTTTATTAAAATTAGAAAAAGAATATGGAAATTTAGATAGCTATTATATTGAATTTGAGAATGATGAAAAAGAAAAGCAAACAATAAATTATATTATTAGCATAATAGACAATTCAATTAAATTTGGAGATAAGAATACTATAAAAAATTCTAATATTGGTGATGAAAATGAAAATTAAAATTGGAAAGAAAAATAAATTTAAAAATGTAAATATGGGTAATAACAATATAATTAACGAAGATAAAAACAATAAATCAAATATTATCATAGATATAATTGTCGGAATAATAGTTGCAGTTATTGGAGCTATAATTATAAAATTGTTAAAAATATAAATAGCTGACAAGTATTTCTACCCATCAGCTACCCATCAAATTCATGTAAATTTATCAATTTTTGATTAAATTTTATTAAACTTAAAATGAGTTATATGTCGATATTACGTGGCTTTTCAACAAGCCTCTTTTTTAATATAATAGCCCCCTGAAGAGAGCGAAAGCTCTCATTTTTTGTGTCTGATTTATAAGACCATGCATGACATCAGTATTACTAAAATAATTTCAATTAAAAATAGTTCGTTGAAGAAAAATGCCAAAAGTGACAAAAATTTTCAAAGGATTTTTAATTTTGAAAATCATATGGATAAAATACCAAATATCTGTATAACAAAAAAATAATATTAGTTCAGAAACGATATAATCTATATATAGAGGTAATATCTATATAAATTAGAGAAGCTTGCTAAAAGTAAAATATTAGTAAAAAAAGAATGATTTAAGATTTTGGTAATTATTCAATGTTTAGATCAAGTTTCAAATGTATACGTTGGTTTTGAATCATTTATGAATAGTAAAAAGAAAGAGGAACTAGATAAAATAATTGCTGAAGAAAATCTTAATAAAGAGGAAATGTATAATTTTATCCAAAGATCAATTGAACATGAAAGAGTAAAAACGACAGGAGCAGAAGTACCTAAGATCTTATCTCCTATGGATATTTTACTTTTTAACGAAAGTCAAAAAAATTAAAACAAAGTAATTATATTTTAATGTAAAGTATATTTTCTGAATATTTTTATGATACACTTATAAAATAGTATGGTAATAATTGCTCGATTTTAATAAATGGTGTAAAATATATATATCAATTATTTATCAGGGGTGATGATATGAACAGTACGCAGGCAAGCGCAACTATATTCGGATTTCAATTTCAAATAAATGCTGCAATATATTTGATGCTTAAACATTTTTCTAATTTTGATCAAATAAAGATTGAAGGAAGTCAAGAAGATATTGAACTGTTTTTACATGACAACAAAAAAATATATGCACAAGCTAAATCAAAAGAATTTCCAACTAAAGATAATAAAGGACATTCTGAAAAATTAAAAGATGCGCTTAGAACTCTATCAAATGTCAATGATAGGGGAAACTATAATTTGATGTATATTAGTAATTTAGAAGAAAATCCACTAAATTCTGGTACTAATGAATTTGATGGTATTAGTTTTTATAAATATGATGAATTAAAGGAAAAATCTAAGAAAAAAATTGATAACCAAATTTTAAACGGAAATTATAATATTGATACAAGTAAATTAATTATTGCTAAGATACCATTTTATGGTGATGATTGGGAACAAAGGCATAAAGAAATAAGTAAGAAAATGTCAGAATTTATTTCTGATATTAGCCCAAGTTTAAGTTCATTTGCAAATAGAATAATCACTATATGGGAAGAAGAATTTTTACATAATGCTTCAGTTAAAAGCCCAAAAATAACAATAAATAAAGAAAATGTAGTTTGGGGATTAGTAGTTTGTAAATTGCAATTAGATGATGTAAAGAAATTTGATGAAAATCTTGAAATTGAGGAAACAGATTTCTTAGAAGCAATAGATGAGTATGAAAAAATAATTGATATAAAAAGTTCAACTTTTCTAGATTACAATAAAATAATATCCTTATATTCACAATATAAATTAAAGAGTAATAAAATGATTTCTATATATGAATTTATTAAAGTCAATAGAGACGAGATATTTAATTTAATTTTCCCTGACAAAAATAAGGAAGATATTGTTTTACAGACGTGTGCTAAAATTATAGCGAAGGAAATAATTCTAAGATCAAAAAGTATTGAAGAAATAAAGAGAGAAGTTGAAAATTATGGTAATAAATAGTATTGAAATTTCATCTAGTGATAAAAGAAAAAAATACAATTTAAAAAATGGTTTTAATCTAATCTTTAGCGAAAAAAATTCAAAGGGTAAAACTACACTCTTGAGGTTTATATTATTAGGGCTTGGTTATAATATTCCACCAACAGAGGGAATTGGTGATTTTAATAAATACAATGTCAATGTTGAATTAACAATTGATAAAAAACAAGTATTCTTAATTAGAAAAGGTGAATCAATAACCTTAAAAAATAATAATGATGAAAAAGTATTTTTGCTACCGGAAGAGCAATATGAACTTCAAGCATTAGTGTTTGGAATAGAAGATTTATTAATATTAGAAAATCTTTTGGCTGTATTTTATATAGATCAAGAAAAAGGTTGGACAATGTTGAACAGAGGTAAAATAATTGGCAATAACAGATTCAACATAGAGAACTATATTTCTGGTTTATCAGGTAAGGATCTAGGAGATTTATATTATGAAAAGGATAAAATAAATCAGGAAATTAGAAAATACAAAAACTTATTAAAAATATCTGAATTTAAAGATGAAATTGTTGACAGTATTGCTATTAGCAAAACAAATGAAGAGATTAGCCAATTAATAAAAAATAAAAATAAACTTGCATTTCAAATAGAAATAAAAGAAAAAGAAATTTCCGAATTAGATGATATTATTAAAGAAAATAAGCAATTCATAGAATATATTGAAAATATGAAAATTATTGTAAAAGGAAATAATGGAGAAAGAATAGAATTAAAAAAAGATAATATACTAAATTATGATGAAAATGAAATGTATCTAAAATATAAGAAATCTTTATTAAATCATCAGTTGTTTAAGTACAAAGCTGAATATGACAAAGTAATAAAGAAAATAGAAGAAAAAAATACATTGTTTGATATGAAAACAATCTTAGAAAATATGGAAGACAATATAAAAAATCTCAATCTTGATAAAAATGTAGTTGAAAATGTGTTAAATAATCTTACAAACCAAAGGAATAAAGTGAATAATAAGATTAAAAATTATTTATCTACTAATAATAATTATTTAAATTATTTTTACGATATTATAGATAAATATGCTATTGAGCTAGAAATCAAACAATTCATAAAAAAGGATCATAGTATTGTACTTACAAGCAAGTTAAAAGGGTATAGTGGCAAAATACTTGCACAATTAGCATTTGTTTTTAAATTAGCTTATCTAAAAACTATTGAGGAAAAATTTGGAATAAAATTGCCATTTATAATAGATTCACCAAGAACAAGTGAAATGAAAGAAGATGCAGCAATTGATATGATGAATATTTTACAAAGAGATTTTCAAGGATATCAAATAATAGTGGCCTCAGTTTACGACAATTTTGGTGATATAAAGATGAATAAGATAATTCTTGAAACAGGTGTTATAGATTAAATAAAAGCAGTAGAAAAAAATCTACTGTTTTTTTAGGTACAATTCAGGTACAAAACATTAAAAAAACTTGGCAAATGACAGTTTATGCTAATATAAAAAATCATTATTTAAAAATTTTAACACAATTTGCTCTCTTCTAACTGAAGAAAGTAGGTTCTCTGAAGAGAACGAAAAAATTTATTTTTTTACAATATTTATCACAAAATTGTTAGATTATAACAAATTAGCAGGCATAAACGAGAAAAAGTAGACATATTACCTGAAAATATAGATGCAATTTTATAAAAGAAATAAAATTGCATCATAAAAAATGGCAATACTAAACCCTTATAAATTAACAATAAATACAAACGAGCATAGAATCATATTGCAAATTATGACAGTGATACTGACAAGCGAAAATAATAGTACTAGTGGAGGTGTTAAAATGTCTAAAAATGAATTAGATTCAAGTGTTGATAATTATATTGAATTAGAAACACCTAAAAACTATATAAAAGATCAGAGTGGGGTATGGCAATTGGACTTCAAGAAGTTGACAATCTAAAATCATCTAAATATTTGGAAAAATTGTTACAAGAAAATGTTGTCGGAGAAAAAACAATCTATGAGGTTGAAAAGGAATTAAAAAGATACTATGTAGAAAAAGATAAAACTAATAAGGCAATACAAGAAGAATACGAATGTGCTCTAGTATCAACAAGAATTGTACAACTTCTAGAAGAAGACAATTTTGAATTATCAGCTGATTATATAAAATATATTCACAAATATTTATTTAAAGATATTTATGAATTCGCTGGAGAATTTAGAAGCGTGGATTTTTTGAAGCCTGAAATAATTTTAAATAATGATTAAGTATCATATGGAGACCATAAGACATTAGAGCAATCACTAAATTATGATATATCACTGAAAAAAACAAAAGATTACAAACAAATGAATATCGTAGATGTAATTAATAGCATTGTAAGTTTTTCTTCGTATATGGCAGACACACCATTTAGAGAAGAAAACACAAGAACAACTGCATTATTTATAGAAAAGTATTTAATATTACTTGGATATACAGTGAATAATAATATGTTTAAAGAAAAATCTATATATTATAGAAATGCATTAGTAAGAAGTAACTACTTTAATGATGATTTAAACATAAAAGAAGATAATAGTTTCTTGATTAAATTTTATGAAAATTTATTATTAGGAAAGAATAACAATTTACACTCTAGGGATTTAATAGTGGGAGAACTATTTAATAAAAAAATTAAAAGAAACATTAGTACAAATTAGGTATTAGTGTTTTTATTAATGAAATAAAAGAAATATGTTATAATAAACATTAATAAATGAGAGGTTTATATATGAAAAAGATATTTATAGTTTTATTCATTGCAATATTATGTGTTGGTTGCACTTCAACATCTACAGGTGGAAGGACATATCAGGAATGCTATTATGGCGATGATGGCGAAGAAGTATGTGTTAATAAATATAGTCCAGAAGATCCAGATATAGATCAATGGTATGGGTGGTAGTAATGTATAATATAGATAGATTTGTAGAGATGCATAAAAAGTATTATGCAATAGCTTTACATGAAATAAAAAATGGATATAAAAAAAGCCACTGGATGTGGTATATATTTCCACAGTTAAAAGAATTAGGTAGAAGTGCAACATCAGAGTTTTATGGTTTAGAAGGAATAGAAGAAGTAAAAGAATATATGAGTAACTCTTATCTAAAAAATAATATGTTAGAAATATGCAATGAATTACTAAATCAAGATGGAGATATTAAATATATAATGGGATATCCCGATTATTTAAAGCTAAATTCATGCATGACTTTATTTGAATATGTATTTCCAGAAGAAAAAATATTTTCAAAAGTAATTGATAAATTTTATAAAGGTAAAAGAGATGAAAAAACTCTAGATATTTTAAAGGAGAATAATTAACGAGACCAAATTCAATAATAAAAGAAAAATTTTTAAAACAAAATGAAGACAATTTAATGTTCATAACTAATCCAGGAAGAATGGGAGATAAAGATGGATCAACATTTGTTATAAGAGATGGTAATACATTCACTATATATAGAGTAGAAGGATGGAGGTATGGGGAAAGAACAGAAAATTATATATCGTTAAATGATACTATAAAAATATTTCCAAAATGGCATGAGACTTGGGAAAATTATAGAAATGAAGATTATCAAGGAAAATACAAATATATTTATATGGGATTTGGTAATGGCCTTTCAATTGATAAAAGAATATATGATAAATTTGAAACATATCTAAATAAATATCTAAATGCAGATAGCAAGCCTGTAGATATATACAAAAATTGGCAAAAAGCTTTAGAAAATATGTTAAATGATAGTGAAGAAACAATACAAATATGAGAGATGTTATAATGGGAACAGCAATCGGAGACATAGTTTGTTCTATATATGAGCTTAGTGGAAACACAAAAAAAGACTTTGAATTCTTTGTTCTAAATGATATATTTACAGATGACACTGTTATAACTTTCGCAGTTGCAAATTAGCTTTTAGAAGTTGATAACATTGATAATCTTGAAAAGACAGTTATAAAGAATATGATTGATATTGGTCTTAAATATCCAAACTGTAGCTATGGTTCAGGTTTCCTAAGATGGCTAACTACTGGTCATAAAGTATATGAAAGCAATGGTAATGGAGCTGCTATGAGAGTAAGTGCTATACCAGTAGTATTCAAAGATGAAGAGACTATAAAAGAAGAATGCAAGACAGTTACTAATGTTTCTCATAATCATGAAGAAAGCTTAATGGGAGCAGAAATTGCATGTATGGCTATAGATTTAGCACTTAAAAACAAATCCAAAGAATTTATAAAATATTATATAGAAAATCATTATATTAAGCCATTTACTGATAGCATAGATAGAGCCTAAAAAAATAGCAATGATTAAAGAAAAAAATACTTAAGTTTAAAGTAATAAACACCAGCATTAATGACACTAGATTTCTAATAGATAATTACAAATGTGAATTGAAAAATATTTATATTCAAGTAAAAAAATAAATGGAAAAGATTTGTTAGAAAAAATAGAAAGTTATAAGACAGGAGATAACATTTATACAATAGTTGATAAAAATGATTTCGAAATTATTTATTCAAAAAATGAAATAAGAAAATATTGCAAAAATAAGTATGCAAAAATTATTTTTAATATTGATATCGGATTAGATGTTGAAAGGACATGTGGATATAAATTTAAATATGTTAAAGATAAAATATCTTAGTGGCTTTACTATATAAAAATTATATAATAAAGGATAATGATATGATATAATAAAGCTGTATTGAGGTATTTTTATGAAGTTAATTGATAATCATGTTGAAAAATTAGGTGACGATTTAAAAAAAGAAATTAGAGAAAATTCTAAAATCAGAATTTGCGCCTCTATATTTTCTATGTATGGGTATGAAGCATTAAAAGAAGAGTTATCAAATATTGATGAGTTTAAATTTATCTTTTCAGACCCTACTTTTATTGAAAAAAATAATAACAAAAAAGAGCAAAGATTCTTTGAAATAAATTCTAAATCAAGAGAAAAGTCACTAAGTGGCTCAAGTTTTGAAGTAAAATTGAAAAATGAATTAAATGGAAAATCTATAGCTTCTGAGTGTGTAAAATGGATTAAAAAGAAAGCAAAATTCAAAACAAATATTAACAGAAATGCAATACAAAAATTTATAACTATTGATAATTCCGTTTCTCAAGTGAGTTATACAAATGTTGATGAATTTTCTACTGTAGGTTTAGGATATGAAAAAGATAATTCGATATTTATGCCTGTAACAAAGATTGATGAGGAATATACTATTACAAAAAGCTATATTGATTCTTTTGAGCAAATATGGAATGATGATAAGCAATTAAAGGATATAACAAATGAAGTTATTGAATTCATGTCAGACTTGTACAAAGAAAATTCACCAGAATTTGTTTATTATATAACACTTTATAATATATTTAACGAATTTTTAGAAGATATTTCAGAGGATGAGCTTGCAAATGAAAAAACTGGTTTTAAAGAGTCTAAAATATGGAATTCACTATATGATTTTCAAAAAGATGCCGTTTTAGGAATCATAAATAAATTAGAGCGACACAATGGTTGTATTTTAGCGGATAGTGTAGGGCTTGGTAAAACTTATACAGCTCTTGGTGTTATTAAATATTATCAAGAAAAAAATAAAAGAAGTATTTTAGTACTATGTCCTAAAAAATTATCTGAGAACTGGAATACTTTTATAAAAAATTACAAAGATAATCCTTTACAAGAAGATAGATTCAATTATGATGTATTATTCCATACGGATTTATCAAGAAAACACGGAGAATCTAACGGAACGGATTTATCAAGAATTAATTGGGGAAATTATGACTTAGTTGTAATTGATGAGTCACATAATTTTAGAAATAACAGTGCAAGAAATGATAGAGAAACAAGATATGATAGATTAATGAATAATGTTATGAAAACTGGAGTAAAAACAAGAGTATTGATGTTATCTGCAACTCCCGTAAATAACAAATTTTTAGACTTAAAAAATCAACTGGCCCTTGCTTATGAAGGACATACAGATAAGATAGATGATAAGATTAGCAATACTAAATCAATTGATACAATTTTAAAAAATGCACAAACTATTTTTAATGAATGGAGTAAACTTGAGCCGGAAAAGAGAACAAGTAAAGAGCTACTGAATAGGTTAAATATAAATTTCGATTTTTTTAAATTATTAGATAGCGTTACGATTGCAAGAAGTAGAAAACACATTGAAAAATATTATAATATGAAAGATATTGGAAATTTTCCTACAAGATTAAAACCAATAAGTAAATCTCCTGAGTTAACGGATTTAGGAGGCTTCATGTCTATCAAGGAAATAGCAGATACATTGTCAAAATTAAATATGTGTGTTTATGCTCCATTTGACTACATTTTACCAAACAAATTATCAGAATATGAAGATAAATATGATATTTTAGTTAAGGGTGGACAATCAAGTTTTAGACAAGCAGATCGCGAAAAAAGTTTACAAATATTAATGAGAATTAATTTCTTAAAAAGATTAGAATCATCTGTTGAGTCATTTAGAATAACTTTAAATAAAGTTCTAAAACAAATTGAATCAATATTAAAATCAATCGAAGAATTTGAAAAAAGAGGTATCAATAAATCTTTTGATGATATTGAAGTGACTAATTATAATTCAGATGAAGATATTGATGATTTACTTGATGACCAATTTAGCATTGGTAAAAAAGTAAAAATCAATCTTGCAGATATGAATACAATTGGATGGAGACATGATCTAATTGCTGATTATGTGATATTAAAAAAATTAATTAATGAAATGGAAAAAATAAATCCAGAACATGATTTAAAATTAAGAGAATTATTTAACTTGATAATTGAAAAAGTCAATCATCCAATTAATGAAAATAATAAAAAGGTTATTATATTTAGTGCATTTGCAGATACAGCTGATTATTTATATAAATGCTTGTCAGGAAATTTAAAGAATCATTACAATCTTAATACTTGTAAAATAACTGGATTAGGAAATAATGAGTGTACAATTGATATGAATAAAGAATTTAATAATCTATTATTGAATTTTTCTCCAAAATCAAAACATAGAGATATGTTAGATCCTAACTCTACAAATGATATTGATATATTAATAGCAACAGATTGTATTTCAGAAGGTCAAAATTTACAAGATTGTGATTATTTAATAAATTACGATATTCATTGGAATCCAGTTAGAATAATTCAAAGATTTGGTCGTATTGATAGAATTGGTTCTGAGAATAAAGTAATACAGTTAGTAAATTTCTGGCCAAACCTATCACTTGATGACTATATTAACTTAAAAAATAGGGTAGAGAACAGAATGGTTATGCTTGATATTTCAGGCACTGGAGAAGATAATGTATTGACAAATAAATCCAGTGATATGGAATATAGAAAAGAACAACTAAAAAAATTACAGGAAGAAGTAGTTGATTTAGAGGAGATGAATACAGGAATATCCATTACTGATTTAGGACTAAATGAGTTTAGAATGGATTTAGTGGAATATATTAAAAACAATGGAAATCTAGACGGAATACCATTTGGTCTTCATTCGGTAGTTCATGAAAATAAAGAACTTGGCATTGAAAAAGGCGTTATTTATGTTTTGAAAAATATAAACAATGAAGTAAATATTGACAGTATGAATCAATTACATCCTTTCTATTTAGTTTATATTAAAGAAGATGGTGAAATATTGTCCAATCATTTAAATGTGAAGAATACTCTAGATATTTTAAGAATTATTTCAAAAGACAAGAGTAGTCCAATTAAAAGTGCATATAATATTTTTAATGAATTTACTAGTGATGGAAAAGATATGAAGTTATATTCCAATTTATTAAGTCAGAGCATTGATTCTATAATAAATATTAAGGAAGAAACTGATATTGATAGTTTATTTAGAACTGGTGGTACTACAATGTTAAAAAATAATATAAAAGGTTTAGAAGACTTTGAACTTATTACTTTTATGGTGGTGATATAATGTTAGAAATTCCTAAAAAATGTGCTGTAAATAAATTTATACCTAAAAAGAAATTTTATGAAAAAATTGCCATATCATTAACTACTAAAGAAGAATTCACCAATTATGTGGATAGAATAACATGGCTATATAAAATATCCCCAGATACAATAGGTATTAGTAAAACTAATAATATTGAAGAAATAGAAGTATTTCAAATAGATTTAAAAGAGAAAATAATACCTAGAAATGTTATTAAAGTAATAACAAAAGGTATTCCATATAAAATATTATTTCTTTTAAGATATAATGAAGAATATTGTTATTTAGTAAAAATAGATGATATATATAATTTAGAATGGGATAAAGAAATTAATATTGATTTTAATGCAATAAATTTAGAAGTATTATATGAAAATATTGTTAAAACAATTATAGACAAAAAAGATGATAATAAAAACTTTGAAATTATTATAGAAGAAAAAAATAAAATAGATGATTTAAATAAAAAAATAATTAATTTAAGAAATAAAATTAAATCAGAAAAACAGTTTGATAGAAAATTAGAACTGAATACTGAATTAAATAAATTATTAAAAAAATTGGAGGAATTTAATAATGAATAAATTAGATATGGAATCAAAAAATATAATTGATTCAAATATAGAGAAATTGAAAGAATTATTTCCGTCTTGTGTACAAGAAGATAAAATAGATTTTGATATGTTAAAACAAGAATTGTCTTCAGCTGTAATAGATGATAAAAAAGAAAAATATCAATTAACTTGGCCTGGGAAAAAGGAAGCTATAGTTAATGCAAATACACCAAGTAAAAATACATTAAGGCCAATTAAAGAAAAATCAGTTGATTTTGATAAAACTGAAAACATTTATATTGAAGGTGATAATTTAGAGGTTTTAAAGATTTTACAAGAATCATATTTGAATAAAATCAAGTGCATTTATATAGATCCACCTTATAACACAGGAAATGATTTTATATATGCAGATGATTTTAAAAAAAGTCAAATATTAGAACTCGAAGAATCGGGAGATGTAGATTCGTATGGTAATAGACTAATTTCCAATTCTCAAACACATGGAAGATATCATAGTAATTGGCTATCAATGATGTATCCAAGACTAAAACTTGCAAGAAATCTTTTAACTATCGATGGTGTTATATTTATCAGCATTGATAGTAATGAATTGGATAATTTAAAAAAAATTTGTGATGAAATTTTTGGAATGAATAATTTTATTTGCTATATGCCAAGAAAAACAGTTGAGCATATGAGAGTTCTTGCTGACTATGAACTACAAAATTTAAATGATTATGTTTTAATGTATTGTAAAAATAAAATGTTTGTAAATATAATTAAAAAAATATGTGGAACAGTAAATTATGAATTTACAGATGAAATTGGAAAATATACATTAAAAGCATTTCAAAATTCTGGAGCTAATGGAACGAGAACTGCAAGGCCTAATTTATATTATCCAATATACTATAACAAGATAAAAAATAAATTATCCATTGAAAAAGATGGAGATTCAATCGAAATATTGCCTCATAAAGTTGGAAATGACGATGGTAGATGGCTATGGAGTAAGGAAAAATTTATTAATGATAATAAGTTTTTAGAATATAAAAATGGTCGTATTTATAGAAAATCTTATTTTTCCGAGAATGATGATCAAAATAAATATCAATCAGAAAAAACCTGGTTAGATGAATTCCCAAATAGATTAGGAGCGAAAGCTTTAGCGGATTTAGGGTTAAGGTCATATTTTGATTACTCAAAGCCGGTAGAATTAATAAAGTTCTTAATTAAACTTATTACTACTGACGAAGATATAATTTTAGACTTTTTCAGTGGCAGTGGAACTACTGCTCAAGCTGTTATGGAATTGAATGATAATGATAGAAAAAACAGAAGATTTATTATGGTACAACTTCCGGAAAATTGTGATGAAAATACTGAACAATATAAAAATGGTTTTAAAACAGTTTGCGATATAGGTGAAGAACGAATAAGAAGAGCGGGTAAAAAAATTAAAGAAGAAACCAATGCGGACATTGACTATGGCTTTAGAGTTTATAAAGTTGATTCTTCAAATATGAAAGATGTATATTATAAACCTTCATTGATTAATCAAGAACAACTTCAAATGTTCGAATCTAATATTAAAGAGGATAGAACTGCAGAAGATTTATTAACTCAAATCATATTAGATTTAGGATTAACACTTGATTTAAAAATCGAAGAAAAAACTATTTTTAATAACAATGTATATTATGTTGCAGATAATGCTTTAGTAGCTTACTTCGATGATAATGTTGATATTAATATTGTTGATGAAATTTGCAAATGTAAACCTTTAAAAATTGTATTTAAGGATATTTCTTTTAAGTCTGATAAAGATAAAATTAATTTAGAAGAAAGAATAAAAAAATTATCTGTCGATACAGAAATAAGCATTTTATAGATATGGAAGAAATTAATACTAAAAAACAAAATGAATATAAAGTATTATTGAAAATATATAATGATTCAAATAGATATATAATTAAAACTTGTGAACAGCCTGATTTTATAATTTTTGATACGAAAACAAAAAGCAATTTTGGAGTTGAAATTACAGATTTATATTATAGTACGTCAAGTGCTAAATTGAAAAATATTCCAAATTTCGTGAGTGACTGTTTAAAAAATGGAATACCTAGAAAAGATCAAGAAAGATTAAGTAAACATTTAATTTATGTTAAAATTGAGAATGAGTGGCAATACCTTGGTGATACGGTTGGAGAAAAGTTTAAAACTATTGATGATTATGCTAATGCTTTAATTAATACAATTACTATAAAAAATAAAAAAATGAATAAGTATCATCCCAATGATTATTGTGAACTATTTATACAAGATAAAGAAAATTACTTTTTTTTCAAAGATATTAAGAAATTAAAAGAATTATATGATAATGTAAATCTTAATTGCTGTATTAAATATTCAAAGTTTGAAAGAATTTATCTATTTACAGTTATAAATAAACGCGAGGTTTTACTTATATTTGGCAATATTAAAGATGGACCACTTGCTGTTAATGAACAAAAACTAAAAATTCATAAAGACTATATGAGATCTTTATTTGAGGAGGTGTAAACCAATGAAACTAAAATTTAAACATCAGTCATATCAAGATGACGCTGTTGCAGCTATTGTTGATGTATTTAAAGGGCAATCCAAAGGTTATAGAAGGGATTTACTTGCTAGATATAAAAAGATTGAGGGAACTGGTATTTTTAGAGAAGAAAAGGAAGTTGAAGAAATATCTTTTGGTAATAAATCTATTGAACTTCTTGAACAAGAAGAGAGAAATAATATTAGATCTATTCAAAGAAGAAATGATATTAGTCTAACTGATTGGCAAGATTTAAGCGAATTCTCTATTGAAATGGAAACTGGAACAGGAAAAACTTTTACTTATATAAAAACTATGTATGAATTAAATAAAGAATATGGTTGGAGTAAGTTTATTGTAATGGTTCCAAGTATTGCAATTAGAGAGGGTGTACAAAAATCATTTGATGTAACTCAGGATTATTTTCAAGAGTTATATCATAAAAAAATAAGATACTTTATATATAATTCTTCTAATAGTTCTAATATAGCAAATATAAATACATTTGCATCAGACGATTCAATTCAAGCTATGATTATTAATTATCAAGCTTTTGCATCTAAGGGTGCTGGTAATAGAAAAATTTATGAGGAACTTGATGAATTACAATCAAGAAGACCAATAGATGTAATTAAATCTGTTCATCCAATATTAATTATAGATGAGCCACAAAAGTTTGGAGATAAAACAGAAGAGTTATTTAAAGAGTTTAATCCTTTATTTAAGATTAGATATTCTGCTACTCATAAAAGAGGAAAAGAATATAATAAAGTTTATAGATTAGATGCTATAGATGCATACAATCAAAAATTAGTTAAAAAGATAAACGTTAAAGGAATAGAAGTATTACATGATAAATCAGAAGATACATATCTATTTTTAGACAGTGTAGATATAAGTTCAAAACACGATCCTATTGCTAATTTAGAAATAGAAGTTAAATCTTCATCTGGTGTATCAAGAAAGTTAATGAAAATCAAAGCAGGTGATGACTTATATACAAAGTCGGGAGAACTACAACAATACAAAGGATACAAGGTTACTGAAATAGACGGTAGATATGATGACTATGATAAAGTGTATTTCACTAATGGAAAAATGATTCAAGTTGGACAAGCTAAAGGAAATGTAGAACAAGAATATATAGCAAGAATTCAAATTAGAGAAACAATAAAATCTCATTTAGAAAAAGAAAAAGAATTATTTAAAAAAGGTATAAAAGTATTATCACTGTTCTTTATTGATGAAGTAGCGAAATATAAATATTATGAAGATAGTCAGGCTCTAAAAGGTGAGTATGCAAGAATATTTGAAGAAGAATATAATAAGGCAATTGTTGATTACATTAATATATTTGATGATGAATACTCAAAATATTTAAAGTCATTTGAAACAGGAAAAATTCATGCAGGATATTTTTCAATAGATAAAAAAGGTCATGAAATAGATTCTGCAATTAATGACAAAAAAGAATATTTATCTTTTGATGAAGATGCTTATGATTTGATAATGAAAGATAAAGAAAGATTATTATCTTTAGATGAACCTGTAAGATTTATTTTCTCACATTCCGCACTTCGTGAAGGTTGGGATAATCCTAATATATTTCAAATTTGTACTTTAAAACATAGTAATTCAGAAATAAGTAAAAGGCAAGAAATAGGCCGTGGACTTCGTATTTGTGTAAATAATAATGGTGAAAGAATGGATTATTCTGTTTTAGAAGATAATTTTCACTTGATTAATAATTTAACAGTTATTGCATCAGAATCCTATGATAAGTTTGCTGAAGCACTTCAAACTGAAATGGTTGATAGTTTATCATCACGTCCAACAAAACTAACTATGGAATGGTTATTGAATAAACAAGTTGTAAATGAAGAGGAAAACATATTAGAATTCAATAATGAAAATACATTTAATTTTATATTACAAATGAAAAATGCTGGATATTTAGATGACCAATTTAAAATAACTGACAGATTTATAGAAGATAGAGATAACGCTCAATTAGACTTAGGGGAACCATTTAATATTTTTAAAGAAGATATTACAAGAATGATTTCTAATATATATAATGCAGATAATTATAAAGCTACAACTGATGCAAGAAGAGACAATATTAAAGAGCTTATTCCAAATGATAACTTTAATAAAAAAGAATTTCAAGAATTATGGAACAAGATAAATACTAAAACATTATATGAAGTTGATTTTGACTCTGAGGAATTAATTGAAAAAGCTGTCAATTCAATTAACAGTAAATTAAATGTAGCTAAAATGGCAATAAGAATTACGCAAGGAGAACAAAAAGATAAACTATCTGCTGAATCATTAAAAGAACATTCAGCATTAACAAATGGAAAAACCTCTACAACTTTACTTGATGATTTTACACCATCACAAATTGAATATGATTTAATTGGTGAAATTACAAAAGAAACTGGCTTGACACGAAAAACAATAATTACAATTTTATCAAAAATTAGTCCAGAAAAGTTTAATGGCTATCAATACAATCCTGAAGAATTCATTAGAAAAGTAACTAACATTATTAATGAAGAAAAAGCAACTTCTATTGTTGAAAGTATAACATACCATAAAACAGATAAAAAATATTCAACTGATATTTTTACAGTTAACAATATTAAAGCTGAATTAAATGTTAATGCAATATCAGATGTTAAAAAACATATATATGATTACTTAGTATATGACTCAGCTGTAGAAAAGAAGTTTGCTGAAAAACTAGAGTCTGGAGAAGTAACTGTATATGCAAAATTACCAAGCGATTTTAAAATTCCAACACCAGTAGGAAATTATAATCCAGATTGGGCAATTGTATTTGATAATAATAACTTTAAATATATTTATTTTGTAGCAGAAACAAAAGGTAATATGTCTTCATTACAATTAAAAGGTGCAGAAAAAGCAAAAATTGCTTGTGCAAAAAAACATTTTGAATGTATAAGCAATAATGAAGTATGCTATGACGTTGTTGACAGTTATGAATCGTTACTAGATATAGTTATGAAATAAAAAGAATGATATAAAATGAAATATATAGAACATTATATAAGATAATAACTTAAAATAATGTTCTTTTTAATTACGTATCAATACTTCAAGAAACTTGTTATATTATAAACAAGTGATAGCATTGAGAAAAAATGATAATATAGATGATAAAACAGTATATCTATGAGCTTTTAGAACAATAAAAGAATATGAAAATAATGTGTAAACTACTATATATAAAAATAAAAAACACATGATATAATAACAATCAATGAAAAAGAGGTGTTAGTACAGGCTTATTTAGTAGTTTTGTATTGGCTTTTTTTATGAGAAAGGATTTGAAAAATGAATGAAGTTATATGTGGTATTTTAAAAGGAAAAAGAAAGTTTTATTTTACATTTGACACCAAAAGCAAAATAGTAGTTATGCAACCGGAAAAAATGAGTGAGTATCCAAGTCTTATACCTGAAAGTGAACTTGATGATTTTTCCATGCCAAAAGAAAGATTTAATATTTCTGGTGAAACTAATGGCAGAAATTATATAGAGTTTATTGATATTAAATTGAACAGTATAGGTAGAGGGTGTTTTCAGGCTTGGGTTCCAGCATATGTAATAGGAAGTGCAAATGTACTTTCATCAATACCAAAGCCAAACTCAATAAAGAAAATAATATTTAGAGGAAAATGTATTGATAGATTTTTTTCTTCGAAAAAAATTGTAACAACAAAAAGAAAAGCTGATTATAAAAGTCAAATAGATATAGATTATGGAAAGGATACTATCGAAACATTCAAATATAAAAATTTAAGTTTCAACTTCATTCCAGGTGGGAAAACCATAAGTAATCTAAAAGACACAAATATAGTTTTAGAAATGGAAACAGCTCTTGAGATTGAATCATTAAAAGTTATGGATATTAAATCAATAGTAGAATTATACAAAGAAGTGGAAAAACTTTTTTCATTCATTTGTTATAGAAGACATGTAGAATTTAAAAATATAACACTAATAGAAACTATACCTGTAATATTTGAAGGAAAAACTAAAGATACAACAATAAGATTCGAACTATATATATCTTCAAATAATGAAAAATATGATTTACCAAAAATTGGAGAAACCATGACTCTAAATAATTATATTGATAAAATGCCAAAATTAATAAAAAATGTTAATGAAAATGAACACATGCTATTATCTTTTCCAAAAGATTCGTTAGAAGCTCACCTTGTAGATACCAGTAAGTATACTTGCATATCATCAGCTTTTGAATCAGAATTTGATATGTTATACCCAAATTTCAAAAGTAACAAAGATGCCAATTATCAACAAGCAAAAGATAATTTAATTAATTTTTTAGTTAAACAAAAAGATAATAAGCAGAATAATAGACAAATAAGAAAATATTACAAAAACTTCATGGAATATTTTAAAAATTTTGAAGGAAGTCTTGAAGAACAAATATTGTATATACTTAAAAAATATACATATATTGTTGAACCAGAAATAAATTATTATAAACAAGAATATACAAATATAACATTTGATAATAATAATAATAATCTTATAGCAAAAGCATTTGCTGATAAAAGAAATAATATAAGTCATGGGAAAAAGTTAGAAAAATTCAGAGTACTAGAAATTCTAGCGTACTCTATAATAAGAAAAATAAACTATGCAATGTTATTAGAAAGATCAGGATTTAGTGATGAACAAATCAAAGAAATAGTTGAGCAAGTATTTTAAACATAATAAATATGAAAACTAAAAAAATGATGTCTTCAAGTAACCCACGATACATGTTATAATTATAATGAAAAGCGGTGATACAATGAAGTATGAAACAATATCTATAAAAGAAATAATAAAAATGCTTAATGAAAAAAGAATATACTTACCAGAAATACAAAGAGGTTTTGTATGGAAAGCTGAGCAAATAGAAAAATTATTTGAATCAATATTCATAGGTTATCCAATCGGAACATTATTATTTTGGAAAACAACAAAGAGTGATATAAATAAAAATGAAATGATATTATATGATTTTATTAAAGATTATCATGAAAGAGATAGTGAAAATAATGATAAATCATCAACAATTGCATCAGATTTTGAAAATTATTTTATTACTCTTGATGGACAACAAAGATTAACAGCATTATATATAGGACTTCAAGGTTCAACAGCATATAAAACACAGAATGCATGGTGGAAATTAGATGACTCATTTCCAAAGAAAAAATTATATTTTAATTTAAATGCTAAAGGTTTAAATGATGAAGAAGATGATGAAAATATTCCAATATTTAAATTCTTTGAAGAAAAAAAGGTACCTAATGATTATAAATGGATTATAGCATCAGATATTTTAAAATTCGATAAATTAAGTGATATAGTAAATTATACAAAGGAAAATGATTTAACTAATGAAGAAAGTGCAAATATCACTAGATTCTGGGAAAATGTTAACTTATTAAATCCACCAATCATACATTATTTAAATATTGAAAGTGACTCATATGAAGATGTATTAAATATATTTGTAAGATTAAATTCATATGGAACACCATTATCTAAATCAGATCTCCTATTTTCAACAATGTTACTTGAATGGAAGGGTGGAAGAGAAGAAATAGAGAATTTAATAAAAGATATTAATAACAAAGGTAATAAATTTAATTTTAATAAAGACTTTATAATGAGAACATGTTTAGTTTTATCAGGTTCTCCTGTTAACCTAAAAATAAATTCATTTAAGAAGGATAAAATAACTTATATAAGAGTTAACTTCAAAGATATATCTAATGCTATAAAAAAGGCAGTAGATTCTTTAGTAAAACTTGGATATTCTACTGAAATGTTATCATCTCAAAACGCATTAATTCCATATATTTATTATTTATATAAAGGTGGTAATGACAAAAATATTACAGGACTCAAAAAATATCTTGCAGTTTCTCAATTAAAGAATTTATATGGTGTTGCATCAAATGCAGCATTAACTAATACAAGAGCTGCCTTAGAAACACTTAACTGTAAAAAAGTTGACTTTGATATTACATTATTTGATAGTGTCATTTTAGTAGGGGATAGAAACTTTAAACTAACTGAAGAAGATATTAATTCATATATGGATAAAGAAAAAGGTAAATATACATTCTACATACTATCACTCTTGTATCCTAATTTAAAACTAGATCAAATAATATTTCATCAAGATCATGCTCATCCATATAATGCATTTGAGAATTTAGATAAAAACAAATTATCTAAAGAACAAATAGAATTATGGAAAAGATTAAGAGATACACTTCCAAACCTAGAATTACTTGAAGGAAGTGAAAACGAATCAAAAAATGATATGTCTCTTACAGATTGGATAAAAAAAGGAAATAAAATCGAATATAGTGATGAAAATGAATCAACAGACTTATATAATTTCGAAAATTATTATAACAAAAGAAAAGAAAATATGATTACTGAACTTAAAAAAATATTTGATATAAAATAATATTTAAAATTATTATATTTATAGGTGGGTGATATACGGTGATTAAAGTAGTTGCAGCATTAATAGAAAAAGATAACAAATATTTGATTGCTAAACGTTCAACTGGCTCAAAAGAAGTTCTAGGTAAATGGGAATTTCCTGGGGGAAAAGTTGAAGAAGGGGAAAGTGAAGAACATGCAATAGAAAGAGAAATAAATGAAGAATTTGATATGAACATTAAAGCAATAAAATTTATAACTAATAATATATGTGAATATCCAACTAAAACAATAGATTTAAGATTATATGAATGCAAATATATAAGTGGAGAATTTCATTTACATGACCATTCTGAATATTTATATGTTGGCAAAGACGAAATAATAAACTATGATTTATGCCCAGCAGATATTCCTCTAGCTGAGTACATTAAAGGAGTAAAAAATGACTGAATTGTTAAAAGAATTTATGAATGAGTACAGGTTAAGTAACGATGGCTTAGTTAGTTCAGAAATGAGATACTACAAATTATTAGAATTGATAGTAAATAATATTAAAAATATGTTATCTGATGAATATATAGTAAAAGGTTCTTGTGGTCAAGGAAGAAAATCAGAGTGCCCATGGATATGTATATTTAATAGGAATATAACTAAAAGTGCAAAAAAAGGAATCTATTGTGCTATATTATTTAAAAGCGATATGTCAGGTTTTTATTTGTCTCTTTGTTTAGGAATGGAAAGTTTTAAAGAAAAGTTTAAATCCAAATGGGAAAGCAATTTAATAAAAGTAGCAAATTACTTTAGAAATAAAATTGTTAATAAAGATTTCAATTTATATAGTATAGATTTAAAAGTAAACAAAAATACAAGAGGTTACGGCTATGAGGTATCTAATGTAATAGCTAAATATTATGATTCATCCTTAAATAAAATAGAACTTGAAAATGGAATAAAAGAAATAATAGATATTTATAGTGATATAAGCAATATTATAATTGAAACATCATACTCTGAAATAATTGATAATATATTATCCAATACAGCTACAAGCTTAATTGATATAGCAGTTGCGACAGAAGAAATAGAACAAGCTATGTTGAAAGAAGCAAATACAGAAGAAACTGAAATTGTAACGTTAAGAGAAATAGATATTCCTAACCCTCATAAAAAAAATGAAGCGAAGTATTTTGAAATGCAAAGCAAAAAAGTAAAAAAGAAAGATTATTTAAGTTCAGCAAAAAACCAAATGAAAACAGGTTTAAGAGGTGAACAATTAGTTATTGAATTTGAAAAACAAAAGATGATAGACAATAATAGAGAGGATTTAATAGATAAGATAAACTGGGTATCAGAAATAGATGACAGTAAAGGATATGATATTGAATCCTTTAATTTTGATGAACAAGGTAAAGAATATAGAATATATATTGAAGTAAAAACAACTGAAAGTAATGAAAAGAATGCATTTATAATAACTTCAAATGAACTTAATGCCTTAAAGCTTAATAAAGATAAATACTATATATATAGAGTAGGAAAATTAAAAAATGAACCAGTATTCTTTAAAATAAATGGAAAAGAATTTGAAAATATAATTTTATTAAAAGAATATACATATTATGCTGAAATTAGATAGAGGAAATATATGAAAGAATCAAGAATAATAATATTTATATCATCTACATCAATTGTCTTAATAGTAATACTAACTTTAGTTTTAGAAAAAAATTTGTCCGAAGTTTATGATTTTGAAAATTTTGCAGCTAATTTATGCTGCGGGTTACTTGTTGGTTTGATTACAAGCATTTGTCAATATTATGTTTATAGAAGAAAAATAATCAACAATATATACAATCTATATTTTGATATTTATAGAACTTGGTATTATTCAAAAGAAAATAGATTTTTATTTCATTATAATATCTACAATATATATAAGAAAACAATGGAGCTAAATCCAAAAATAAACGATAATTTAGATGAATATCATGGATTATTCAAAAAAGAAGATAAAACGTACAAAAAACTAAATCCTGATGTTACACTAAATAATTCTTTTAAAGTAAAAAATGTTATAAAATTATTTATTCGATGGTTCAATGAGAAACAAGTAGATGAAATTATTAAACCTTATATAAATGAAATTGAAATTATTTTAAAGGACATTAATCCAAACCGTTTTGAAAAAGATGTTAAGTCTATGAAGAAAATGCATAATTTTTTGTGGAATAAATAATTATATGACAAAAACAAATGAAAACAAACATAAAAGAATATTGTGTTCATAATAAATATAAATAAACTAAGTAGAAAATTATTTCTACTTTTTATTTGTCAATAACTTTATACTTTATTGCTTACACTTCCCAAGTATGATAAAATTTTAAATGTTAAGGTGTATTAGAATGAATAATAAAATTAAAACAACTATAATAATTTCAACTATATTTATATTATCTATTTTATGTTCAATACTTTTTTTAAACTTTAAACATAGAGATGCAAGTAAATTAGAATTAAATGTTAATAAAGAAAAATTAGCTTCTATATTAACATTATCAGAGAAATTCGAAACTTATATAAAAGATGCAACTCTTTTAGAAGAAGAATCAATTAAAATTGAAATAAAAACTAGTAACAATTCAATTTCCAAAAATATTATATGGTTAAGTGAAAATAAAGAAATAGCCGATGTTGATAAGGATGGTAAAGTAACTGCTATAAGTCCTGGTACTACAAAAATCACAGCTAAAACTTTTGAAAATGATCTAGCAGAAGTAACAATCACAGTCAAGGAATCAGTAACAGTTGTATATCATAGAAATCTAAATAATAATGATACTATTGAATTAAGACAAACTTTAGTAGAAGGTAATGAAAATACTTATGGAATTATCAATAATAAAAAATATGATTTTAATTCATGGGATAAAAGTAAAAAATTACTAGGATGGTCATTAAAGAAAGATACAAGAGTTCCTGAATATGAAATTTATGATGAAGTATCAGATGAATGGATTAATGATGTTCACAATAAAAAGATTGAAACTCAAACTGAAAAAAGAGTAATAGATCTATATGCAATATGGGCAGAAGATGTAGACTTGGTATTATTTTTTGGTCAATCAAATATGGTTGGCTATACTGGAATGTACAAGTATGAACAAGAAACAAAAGATACTAGAGATATTTCTAAATATATAGATTCTGATATAATAAAAGAATATAAAACATTTAATTATGTAAGTGTACAAGTACCAGAAAATATAGCATTTGACTATAAAATAAATAGTAAGAATGAAGGTACTTTAGAAATGATAACATCAAAAACTAAAATACTTGGTGAAAAATCTATATATATTAATAATAAACTTAGATACTCAAAAAAAGGTGATAAATATTATTCTTTATTGCCATCGTATGGAACAAATATGATTCCACAATTTGCTAAAACATACTATGAAGAAACTGGAAACAAAATGGTATCAGTTATGGCATCTAATGGTGGAGAACCAATTAGAAATTTCCTACCTAGTACAGATTCAGAATATAATGATGAACAACACATTTATGAAGCAGCAAAAGAAAAATATCTAAGTGCTATAGAATACTTAGAAAGCAATGGTTATAGAGTAGTTAATAGATTCTATGTTATGTACCAAGGATGCTCTGATGCTACTGAAGAACTTTCAAAAGATAATCTATACTATGATGCATATATGAAAGTACATAATTATTTAAAGAAAGATTTAGGATTATCATTTGGTGTAATAGTTGAAACATCATGGAAAATAAATGAAAAAAACGATGTTGATAATTATGTTAAAAAAATTCATGAAGAACAAGAAAAATTAATAAAAAATAATAAAGATATAATCTTAGGATCAAATTTAGGATATGTAGCATATGATAAAGAATATAAAGAATTATTTGCATTAGAAGAAGTACCAGTTGATGATAAAGTTGTTAATAATAGTATTCACTTAACAGCGGCTTCTCTATCTCAAATAGGTAAAGATTCAGCTAAAAATGTAGCAAAATATCTTAAAAACAAATAGTGTTTACACTTAAAAGTAAATACTATTTTTAAATTTATAGAAATCTTGTTATTAAAAAATATATTTATTTTATATGTTATAATATTTATGAGAGGTATGAAATGGAAAATTATGAAATAGATATAGAAAGACTAAGAAAAGACTTAATAGATTATTTTGGTATAGCTATGTTTAATGGTTCACCGCAAGCAATAATTGAACTATCTAGAGTAGAGAATGCTACTCCAAGTGAACTAATAAATATCGCACAAAATAATGGATTTGATATAAATGACTACATAACAGGTAAAAGTCTATATTTATAAGGAGGAACAATGAACGAAATAAAATGCCCAAACTGTGGAACAATCTTTCAAATAGATGAAAGTGATTATGATAAAGTAGTAAAACAAATAAGAGATAAAGAATTTGAAAAAGAGTTAGAGCTAAGAGAACAAGAACATAAAAGAGATAAAGAAAGTAGTATAAAACTCGCAGAAGCACACATCAAAGAAGAATTAACTAAATCTATAAATCAAAAAGATTTAGAAATAACTACTCTAAAAAATGAACTTAAAACTAAAGAAGAACAAACTCTATCAAAACTAGAAAAACAATATCAAGAAGAACTATCTAAACGTGATTTAGAAATAGCTGAACTTAAAAGTAAAATAGAATTACAAGCATCTAAGAGTGAACTTGAAATTCAAAAAGCAATAACTGAGAAAGATAAAAAGATATCTGATTTAAGTAGTGAACTTACAATTATTGCTAAAGAACATGAATTAAAAGAAAATACTATTAAAGATTCTTATGAATCAAAACTTAAAGATAAAGATGAACAAATTGCATATTACAAAGATTTCAAAGCAAAACAATCTACTAAAATGATAGGAGAGTCTTTAGAACAACATTGTAATATTGAATTTAATAGATTAAGACCATTATTTAAGAATGCTTATTTTGATAAAGATAATGATGCTAGAACCGGTTCTAAAGGAGACTTTATATTTAGAGATTACGATGATGATGGTAATGAAATAGTATCAATTATGTTTGAAATGAAAAACGAAGCCGATACAACATCTACTAAACATAAGAATGAAGATTTCTTTAAAGAATTAGATAAAGATAGAAGAGAAAAGAAATGTGAATATGCAGTACTAGTAACACTTCTAGAAGCAGATAATGACTACTATAATGATGGTATCGTAGATGTATCTCATCTTTATGACAAAATGTATGTTATAAGACCTCAATTCTTTATACCGCTAATTACTTTAATAAGAAATTTAGCTAATAAATCTTTAGAATATAGAAAAGAACTAGAAATTATAAAGAATCAAAATATTGATATAACTCATTTTGAAGAAAATATTAATGCATTCAAAGAAGGATTTGGTAGAAACTATAGACTTGCTAGTGAAAGATTTGCTAAAGCAATTGAAGAGATTGATAAGACTATTGATCACTTACAAAAAACAAAAGAACATCTACTTAAAACTGATGATAACCTTCGTTTAGCAAACAATAAAGCAGAAGATTTATCTATAAAAAGATTAACTCATAACAACAAAACAATGACCGAAATGTTTGACAGACTAAAAGAAGAAAAACCAAAATCAAAAGAAACAATCATAGAAACTAGTGAAAACTAGTTTTTATTTACCATTTAATTATGATATACTTATAATGGGTGTGAAAATTTTATGAAAAAATGCATAACAAACTATTTAGATGAAATATGTAAAAAGAAGGGCGACAAAGTAGCTTTTGTTGAAAAAGATAAAAGTATTACTTATAGTGACTTTAGAGATTACTCAAGAAAAATAGCTACATCTATATCAAAGTATAACCTTTATAATAAACCTATTGCTATATTCATAGATAAAACTATTAATTGTTTAAGTTCTATGATAGGTGTAACTTATAGTGGAAACTTTTATACTGTATTAGATGTAAATATGCCTCTTAATAGAGTAACAAGTATTCTAGAAACATTAAGTCCATCATTAGTTATTTCTGATAATAAAAACATAGACAAATTTAAAAGTTATAACTTAAATTATGAATTAATGAATATAGAAGAATCAAATACTATAGATGAAGAACTACTAGATAATGTAAATTCTCGTATCATAGATATTAATCCTATGTATATATTATTCACAAGTGGTTCAACTGGAGTACCTAAAGGTAGTGTTATATCACATAAATCAGTTATATCTTATAGTAAGTGGTTTTCTGAAACATTTGATATAACATCAAAAACTATATTTGGTAGTCAAACACCATTTTATTTCAGTATGTCAGTGTCAGATATATTTAGTACTATAATGAATGGAAGTACATTTGTAATAATACCAAAGAGTTACTTCTCATTCCCACTTAACTTAATAAAGTTTATGGATGAACATAAAGTAAATACAATATATTGGGTACCTTCAGCATTATCAATCGTAGCTAACTTAAAAACATTTGATGCGATAAAGCCAAAATATCTACGCAAAGTATTATTTGCTGGAGAAGTAATGCCTATGAAACCATTAAATATATGGAGAAAAGCATTACCAAAGTTAATGTACGCTAACCTTTATGGACCAACTGAACTTACTGATATATGTACATACTATGTAGTAAATAGAGACTTCAAAGATAATGAAACTCTACCAATTGGAAGACCATGTAATAACTGTGAAGCAATAATACTTGATGAAAACAATAATGAAAGTGAAAAAGGAGAACTTTGCATAAAAGGTTCAATTCTAGGACTAGGATACTACAACAACAAAGAAAAAACTGATACAACATTTATCCAAAATCCGCTTAATAAATCATTCATTGAATATATTTATAGAACAGGCGATATAGTAAAATACAATGAATATAATGAACTTATATATCTATCAAGAAAAGACTTTCAAATAAAACATATGGGTTACAGAATAGAACTAGGAGAAATAGAAACTAACATAAATGCATTAGATGGTATAACACTATGTGCTTGTATATACGATTCTAACAATAAACAAATAGTATTATTCTATGAAGGAAATAAACTTAAAGAAGAAGACGTTAACAAATTTGCTTGTGAAAAACTTGTTAGTTATATGAGACCAAATAAAATAATAAAAGTAAGTAAAATGCCATATAATGCAAATGGTAAAATAGATAGAGTAAAATTAAAAGAAATGTATGAGGAGATGTAATAATGGAAAAAGTAATTGAAATTTTAGAAAGTGTTAAACCAGGAGTAGATTTTAAAAAAGAAAAATCTTTAATAGATGATGGTATCTTAGAATCATTTGATATCATAGCTATTATTTCAAAACTAAGTGAAGAATTCGATATAGAATTTACTGTTAATGAAGTAATACCTGAAAACTTCAATAGCGCAGAAGCATTATGGAAAACAGTCAGTAAATTAAAGGAAGATTAGTATGTTAACAAATTTACTTAAGTATTTTGTTTTACTTTTCGTATGCTTAATACTTTATTATATAATACCTAAAAAAAATAGATGGATAGCAATATTTATATGTAGTATAGCTTACTACTATTTAATGAGTAAAAGTTTGATAATATATGCATTAATAAGTGCACTAAGTATATATGTTTTTGGACTTATAATTAATAAAATAAATGATAGAAAATGTGATAGTGAAGATAAAGAACTAAAAAAAGAATTCAAACGTAAGAATAAAACTTATAAGAAATTAATATTATCTTTATGTTTACTAATTAATATTGGATTACTTGTATATTTAAAATACTCTAATTTCTTAGTAAGTAGTGTTAACAGTATATTTGGTTTAAAATTATCAGAACCATTTAGTAAGATTGTTTTACCATTAGGTATATCATATTATACATTAATGGCTATATCTTATATAACAGATGTTTATAGAGGCAAATATAAAGCTTCAACAAACCCATTCAAAGTAATACTTTATATTATATTTTTCCCAAGTGTACAAGAAGGACCTATCGCTAGATTTGATGATGTAGGGGATAAAATATTAAAGGGTAATGACTTTAATTATAATATGATACACTCTGGATGTATGTTAATTTTATTCGGTTTATTTAAGAAAATGGTAATAGCAGATAGAGCAGGTATATTTGTTAATAATATATTTGGTACAGACATAGGTGGCTTTTCAGTATTATTAGCGATGATACTTTATACTATACAAATATATGCTGAATTTAGTGGATTTATGGATATGGCCATAGGTGGAGCTAAACTATTTGGAATAGATCTACCTAGTAACTTTAATAGACCATTCTTATCAAAAAGTGTAGAAGAATTCTGGAGACGTTGGCATATAACACTAGGTACATTCTTAAAAGATTATGTATTCTACCCAGTTAGTTTATCAAAATTTAATATGAAATTATCTGCATTCAATAATAAACATTTATCTAAATATCTATGTAAATTCTTTATGAGTGCAGTACCATTATTCTTTGTATGGTTCTTAAATGGTTTATGGCATGGAGCTAGTAGTAAATACATACTATATGGACTTTACTATTACGTTATAATGATGATAGGTTTACTTCTAGAACCACTATTTAATAAGATTAAAACAGATAAAATAAATACAAAGGTACTAGACTCTCTAAAAGTACTTAGAACTTGGATATTCGTAGTAATAGGTATGACAATATTTAGAGCATCCGCGTTTACAGAAGCTTTCAAAATGATTGGCAGAATCTTTACAGGCACAAGTGAGGGCATAATGAGCTATGGATTATCTATAATAGACTTTGTAATAATAATTCTATTTATAGCGCTATTATTCTTTATAGCATTTAGAGAAGAAAAAGGTAAAAAATTGAATGAAGAAATTGTTAATAGTTTCCCATTTAATAAGTATTTAGTTTATTATATATTAATAGTTATGATTTTAGTATTTGGAATATATGGTCCAGGTTATAATGCTAGCGACTTTATATATGGACAGTTTTAGGAGGACAACATGAAAGTAAGAAATGAAATATTAAGTATAGTAGCATTCATTATATTATTACTAACAACAATATACCTCCTAGATAGATTATTTATTCCTAAATGGATTACTAATGATGATAACTCACATAGTTTTATAACAAGAGGTTACTATGCAGAACCAAAAAATACAATAGATGTGCTTTTCTTGGGAAACTCTGATACATATAGAGGAATTTCACCTATGAAAATATGGGAAGACTATAATATCACAAGTTATAGTTATGTATCAGCTGGACAAAGAATATGGACTTGTTACTATATGTTAATTGAAGCATTAAAAACACAAAAACCAAAAGTAATATTCTTAAATGTTGATAACTTTTTCTTTAATAATCAGTCATCTATGGGTAACTATAAAAAAGTATTTGATAATATGAAACTAAGTAAAAATAAAATAGATGCTCTAACAGACAAAACATTTAACTTTAGTTATGGGAAACAAGCTACAATGATTATGCCCATACTAGGATATCATTCAAGGTATAATGAACTAACTAAAGATGACTTTAAATATGCTTTAAGCGACTACTATAATCCACATAAAGGAATGGATATAACAACAGTTAAAAAAGCATATACTAAAGATTATATTTATGATAGTGATGAAAGAGCTAAACTAAAAGATACTAATAAAAAATATATAGATCTAATAGTTAAAACAGCTAAAGAAGAGGGTATTGATATAGAATTTATATGGATTCCTTCACCAGACTCATGGAAAAGAGAAAGAAGTAACACAGTAAGCGATTATGCTAAAGAAAATGATATTAAATTTACAGACCTAAATTTAAACTATAAAGACTTTAATCTAGACTTTAATGAAGACACTTGTGATGAAGGAGATCACTTAAATGTATATGGTGCTACTAAAGTATCAGAATATTTAGGTAAATATATAAATGATAATTATAAGTTTGATAAACATGATGAAAAACTAATCACAAGATGGAACAAAGACCTAGAAACTTATAAGAATGATATAAAAGAACTAGAAAAACTGGGAAAATAATATAAGACTATGTAAGAAATTACATAGTTTTTATGTTAAAATAAAAGTGGATGTGATAACTATGAAAGAAGAAATGACTAAAAAAATAGAACAAATACAAAAACATTTTAAGAAAGATAAAAATATTTTAGAATTAACTTTATTTAATTATGAAGGTTATTATATTTATATAAGATTAGATGAACTTAAAAGTACTAAGACATATAAACTTAGTTGGATAGACCTAGCTCTTATGCAAACTAAAGATGTAGAAAAATATGTTAGTTATGAATATATACCAAATGATAGAATAATTGAATTTATAAATAATGTTAATAACTTGAAAAGTATTAAAACTAACTTTATAGAAGATAATCTTAATGATGAAAGACTTGTTACTTTAAATGTTAATGTTGAAACATCTAACAAAGAAAAGATAAGTGTTAAATTTAATAAATACATACCAAATGAAATAACATATATCTATAATATACTTAATTTTATATTTCAAAACTTACCTAAAAAGTTAGAAGGATTTCTTTATGAAATGATATCTAGTTTAACTGGTGAAACAAATAAATATGAATACAAAAAAGAATTTGATTTTGATTTATTTAATGATGATATAGATGAAATATTTGATGATAGAATTATAGAACGTGGTATAGAATATTATGATGATGGTAGTGTATTATTCTTAGAAAAAATAGATGATAGATACTTCGCAGTAGTTGAAGGAACAAAAGATTATCTAGTAATTGTTAAATATAATGATGAAGAAAAGAAACTACAACTATATTGTAATTGTCCATGTGAGTTTTTTTGTAAACACATGTATGCAGTTTTAGAATCAATTAGAAATAATGATATGCGTAGATTTTATAAAATAGCTCACAAAAATAATACTAAGGACTTATTAGAAAAAGTATTAAGTTTTGACTATTATTTATGCGTTGGTATAGTGGAAGACGAATTGGAAATAGTCAATAATGATGGAAATATAGATGTAGTACCAATAATAGATGAAGATAATAATCCTATATGGGATGTAGTAGAAGACGATGAAAATGAATCACTAACTAAAGAAATAGAGAATATTATAAAAGAAAAAAAGAGTTAATTTGTTTTAACTCTTTTACTATGCATTTAATAATTTACAATCATAATCATATAATAACTCATTAACATTATTTACGTTATATACTTTATTAATAAAGCAAAACCTAATTATTAAATCAAAATAATTATTTTTAGGAAGTGAATAAGAAGCACTATCTAGTAATTCAACTATCTCAAGCTCACTAAGTTCTAATGAAAGACCAAGTAATATAATAGTTTCTTTAGAAGGATGATAATT
>OIZT01000245.1_pt1 | contig 36753 bp, 32 predicted proteins | sample 1588611 | NCBI WGS metagenome assembly OIZT01 (sample SAMN03283278) | human gut metagenome | biome: human-associated habitat; material: feces | host: Homo sapiens | place: Peru | collected 2012
GCGAGACATTGCTCCTCTTCTTCGGCATACACATGGCCAACGCCTCAATACTTGCCGCCCGACAACTTGCCCGTGAAGAAAAAGCTCGAGCGAAAGAAATCAGGGCCTGAATAAATCTGACCGATTTTTCCCTTCTTCCGGCGACATGTCGGAACGCTTAATCATACCCTGTCCGCAAGAAAACGGAGCCAAACTCCCTCCAAAATTGCCGTTTTTCGAATCTAAGGCGACAGTCGAGCCAAAAATATTAATATGGTCAATTGAGGACAATCTCAACCAGCCCATTAACTGAATATTCCTATATTAATTCTTGGAATATAGATTATCTATATATGGGTACATTACTTCTTCATGCTGACTGGCCTTTTCTTTGGTCCATGTTTCTCCATCACGATAAGTAAGCCACATGTGTAGCATCTTTAGACTTTGTAATTGCGACGTTTCGATTTGATGATGTATGCGCTCCATCTTAACCCCGGCAGAGTCATTACTTTGCAGGGAATTAAAAGATGATGAAATCATGGCGAGATTACCGAAACGGTTTAGATTCTCGCTATCCCATACATCTGATTTGCTATCTGTTGGTGTCTGAGGATGCAGGTGCTCAATCGACCGATTTGCACGAAAGACATAACGGTTGACTATCGCAATGAGTTCAGGATGGCTTGCTAACCATCCGTTATTATCATTGCGATGATCCCAAAGCTCGTAGTCGAGACGCCAAAACCAATACCTATCGACCTCGTTATAATTGAGTTCACCAACCAAAGGAATGTAAGGGTGAAGTTCACGATCGATTTTCTTCAATTCATCAAGTTCAGAAACATTTGAACTATTAGGATTATCTATTAGCCACTTTATATATTTAGGCAACCAGCGGTAGAAATCACTTTGATGTGCGACATAGAGCATGGATTGGAATTTTTCAAGCCTATGTTCCTTGTCTTCAGTCAAGATGTTATATTCAAAGTCACCACCTGATTCTTGCCAAACAATCTTATAATCCATTAGGAGGCGGCACTTATAGAGCGTCTCAAAAAAATAATTAATAAGTCCCTTTTCTTTAAGTTTTGCTTCTTCAAAACGAGAAAGCAAGTGTTCCGGTTGGAATAATTGCCAGGAAGGTTCAATGTTAAGCGTAATAGCTAAAGCCATCAATAACAGGTTCTCAAAAGAAATCAACATTTCTTTGGTATATTCTGAAGATTCCGGGTTAGAACTCTCTATGGCAGCTGGTTTGATACACTCAATGGTTTCAAAGTTGTTTTCAGATTTATTATTGTCTGAGAAGATAGAATCAGGATGAGCCAAATTCCATTTATACTTCTCTCTTGCAGTTGACTTTTCGTCATCAGCGCCATCACAATTTTCTTCAAGGCGTTTTCTTGTGTCTGCAATCCTCTGCCAAGAATAAGATAGCGAGACTGAATTTGGGTGTCCGGCAATTAAGTCAACTAAAAGTATTTCGTGTTGTTTTAGCTGACGCCCCGTTGAGTTCATCGCTTCGAAATAACGGTTTAACTCAATCGGGTTATCAACATAATTTTTAGGAAGATAGCTGCAAAACAACGTGAGATTATGCCATACGTAATCCGCAAATTTAACTACATCTACCTTTCTCGTCTCGCACCAATGCTTAATTAGGGTAATAGCTCCTTCCATGTGGCTGTTAACATACTTCGGAGTATCGCCATTTGCTCTGGCAAAGATATAGTCGTTGTCCTCGTTACGAGCGGAAAATTGCAGACGATTCCCTTTAACAAGATATTTCCCCCAGTAAGCACAATTTTCGGGTTCAATCTCCATAAATGCTATGGCCATCAACGTAGTGACGGTCATTCGCTGCTGACCATCAATTAAGTCAAGAAGACCATTGTTAAGTGCGATAGTGAGGATGCCGAGATAGTAATTTTCACCTGTTGGGAAAGCCTCATAGAGATCGTCCATCAACTTTTGCACTTGGTCATCTCGCCAAGCGAATAGGCGTTGATAGATAGGAATATCAAATACAATATCTTCAAAATCATCAGATAAGGATTTTGGGGTAAATTGCATGGGACGTTTGAGGGTGTCAGTATTCATATAGTTCGCTGATTTTGACTTTAATACTGTCTTCCGTAACTAACGGTAAGATGGATTTCACGCCCTTACGGAGTTCATTGTAAAATTCTAATCTCCGACCTCTTAATTCTTCATCGGCAAGGGTAAGCGGATTGACTGAAATTGCACACATTGCTTCAGCAAGGAAGAATGTTGGAGAAGTTGCTTGGTCAATCATCATGACGATGCGTGAATCTCGTGCGTGCTCGTAGAGTCGCTTCCGTCTCATTTGACCGGATGAATAGCGGTTATCGGCAATAATGGAACTGATAGCAAAAAATGCTTCGGCAAGGTACAAAGTTTTGAATTTCAGGAAATAGCCGAAAAGAAGAGTTTCAATGATATCTTTATAAAAACGATGTGATGAGAATGAAAGAATTTCATTCAGAGCCTTAAACACATCGGTTTTTATGAACATTCTATATTGCTCGACGAAATTCTCGGCGAAAGCAAAGAAATGGGTTCCCCCTTGGATTTTTTCATAAAATGAAAAACGCTCGCCAAATGGAGGAATAGCAGCAATAATTGGAGCCGCTACATATTCATCGCGTATGGCGTGGTCGGTTTTGAGTGTATTGTTAAGACGCATCCATGAACGCAAACGGAACACATGCTTGCCAATAGCTATTTTCAAATCCATTCCGGTCACTGATTTATCAGAATCCTGAGATGGCTTTTGGGAGAGCAATCTGTCCCAACGTGAGGCAAGGTGCCGTGCCTGTTCGGTGTTCGAGATATATTGTAGATGATGAGCCTTTAGGAGGTCATAATCTGACAACGGAACACCCTTTGAGTTTTGGCTATTAAAGAATGTGTAGGCTAAATCAAGCGATGTAGCTTTGTTTAGGATAAGTATGCCAAAACGAATTGATTGACCTGAGTGCTCAGCAAACATATCGCGTAGAGTCTTATCACGCTGTTGGCATAATGACTTAACGATATATTTTGCATTAGCGATATTTCTAACCGATGCCGATGAACGCAAACTGCATTTAAGCAGTGGTAATGGATGCTTATACCCCAAGGCCATTGCAAAAAGAGTTAGCGTGATGAGTCGCTGTTGGCCGTCAATGATGTCAAATCTGCCATCTCTTTCCTGAAGGATAATATTGCCAAGATGAATATTACCTGAAGAAGATGCAAGTGATTTCCAAAGATTGGTAATATTATCCTTATTCCAACAATAGTTTCGCTGATACTCAGGTATGTTTAGAGGCAACGACATCAGTTTTTCGAAATCAGTTTGCATAAAGCTGACCTCTGAAGACTCACAATCATCAAATATGCTGACAATATCTGATTGTTGTGGCTGTGAGGTTGGATTGTGAGAGGTCAATAAAAGGTCTAAGGATGGAGCTTTTTTTAAACCATCTTTTATAGCCTGATCGAGAATTTCCATCAGGCGTTCAAATTCAGCTATAACTTCTTCCTCGGAATCAAGGTGTTGTATTTTTAGCCAACAGCTGGTATTTGCATGATCCTGATGGTCGAACCATTCAAAATCTGGGATTTTAGCAGTGGCTTTCCGCACATATCTACGCAGTTCTAAATAATTTGAAGAAGCATAATCATCTTCAAAGTGGAAAACTACACCAGCTTTCCTATGATTTTGATAATATTCATAATGCAGAGACTTAATTTTATCATTAAGTCCTTGCACTGATACCTGAATCCAACGATACCATTGGGAGCTGCTATCGTCTTTGTAATTAGAACGAACAACCCGATCACGCCAATGGCATTTCAGGTGGTTTGTAACCCAAGTTTTTATTTGAATAGCCATTTTTATGCCTATTTGAAATTTTCCATTGCCTTTCGAAAATCTACACTGTCCGGTATCCGTACCAGAAGAAGTTGACCTTACCGATACATTCCCAGTTGTCATTTGTTTCTGCCATGATTTTATTATTTTTAGTTGTTAGTTGATTTGGTTGTTATTTGTTTTGACGGCGGCCTTTGGGGGGCGGCGTCTGTGTGTATATACCGAGGGGAGGGAAAAGGTAATTTTCTCGGCGATCTCGCTGTTCTCGGCAAGAAGGGAATTGAGGGAGAAGTTCTCGATAAGCCAAGAGTTCAGCCCTCTGCCGTCCAACGCCTCGGGATTGGCGATGTAGTAGAAATTGAGATTGCGACCTCGGCGACAAGATATCTCAATGCCGAAGTGCTTGAGCGCCGCCTGGCAGTGATTGTAGAGAGTCCTCTTTGAAAGGGATGAATGCTCGTCATTGGCAGAAGACCGCTCCCAGGCATCGGCCAATTCCTCATAGGTCACCTCACCCTTGTTGCGAAGAGTGTCAATCAGCCAGAGGTAGCGTTTGAGAAGAATATCAACCATAACGGTGCATTGTTTGAATTACACCGCAAAGTTAAGACTTTAATCGGCAACATCATTTCCGATTAAAAAGAAATTTCATTCGGCATCTGTAAATTTGTGTAATCCTCGTTCATTATTGCTCCATTTGAGAAGCGGGTGATACCGTTGTCGGTCTGGCCATGCTGACGATGGATATGGCCGAAAAGATGAAGGCGTGGATTTATCTCTGATACCCGCTGAAGCAGTTCTTCTGATCCATAGTTTATGCTGTCATCGAAGTCCAATACTCCATAGGGAGGCATATGGGTTATCAGCACGTCAACGTCAGCTGGAATCTTGGAGTAGTTTCGCTCCTGACGTTGGGTGATGCAGTCGCCCATGAACATCGGCACACCATAGAACTTCACTCCGTCGATGGTTACACCGGAGTTGCAGAGGTAATGGACATTCTCGTCAAGACCATCTATATTGGCGCCATAAAGGCAGTCGTCATGATTGCCGCAGATAAATATCTTATGCTTATATGGCAAATCGCAGAACCAGTTGAGAAAGTCGATAGCCTCTTGTTCAGAGCCCACCATGCAGATGTCGCCTGAATGCACCACGACATCAGCCTCGGGCAAATCCCGCAGCCGACGATGGTATCCATGCGTATCGGAAAGATGGAGAATCTTCATCTTAGTCCATAATAATCAAGAACTGCATCTCCAAATGGGAATTGAGGATTGTCTTTGACTATTTGCTGATATGTCAATGGCTCATCAAGAACTTTAAATTCGGGATGCTTTATGTCAAATTCCTGATTTGAGGAGATGGTCTTGATGATAGTATCATCGCCAAATGCCTTATGGTAACAGGCCTTATAATTGTCGGAATAGAATGTATCTAACTTGTTGCCGAAGTCGAAAATTACTGTTCCCAAGATGCGATCGTTAATTTCGGCTCCTCCTATATAATCCTTTAATTCATTCTCATAATTTTCAGCCAATCCTTGCGCCATCCCAATAGAGTGAGAGATCATTTGTTTGATTCCTCCGAGGTACTGTCGCTCATTATTTGGAAGCTCAATTTTGAATTCATAAGTTGATTCAGCTGGCTCTCCATCTTTTTTATGTTTTCTCTCTTCGACTGAACCAAGATTTAAACCAATCCTGTTAAGAATTCCCAGCTGCTCAAGTTCCTCATAAAGACGATAATATTTTTCATCAACCCAATAATGCTTGGATGGAGAAAGAATCTCGGTGAACTTTAATTCCAAGTATAGCAGAGTGCTCTTATCTTCAGAAACCAAAAGTACGTCTATGGACGAATTGGATCCCAGAACTCTACTTTCCATTTCGAAAAACACTTTCGTATATTTCGTTCTACTGATAGAGATAGGATGTTCTTCAGAGACTTTCCAAAACAACAGGAGCCCTAAGAGTGAAGAGGAATGGAGGGTTGTTATGCGTTTTATTTCCAGTCCTTTGCCGCCGGTCGCAGCATTAAAAGAAGAATAGAATAACTCCTTATTATCTGCCTTGTCGCAAAAGATATTATACAAGGTGTCCATTTTTCGATTAGGGGCAGAGGCAAAACTCCTTGAGCCCTCTTCTGATTTCCCGGACTTGATGGTCTGGACACCCTTAGGAAGGTGAAGGATGTTGCTGCTATAGAATTTTTTATAGTTCATATGCTAATTGTTGAAAATGGGGAGAAATACCCCTACTGAAATGAGGACGTGCTTGTAATGTGTCACGTCGGGATATTCATATGGTATGGTACGAGGGGTCATTATATTGCAAATTTACTAATTTTCAGGGGCGTGACAAAATCCTATGATTATCGGGTGAATTGTCGGCACTTTCGCTTGCGATGTACACACTAAAGCGGCACCAATAAAAAATGTGCATAACGCTCCAATATATGTTTTCACAGCCTCAATAATCTAAAGAAACTCAATCAGGGAATATTGCAACTTTTATTACGCCATCTTTTTTACCCTCGAAGATGCGATAACCTTCCGCTATCTTGCTCAGCGGAAGGCGATGAGTAATCAGTTTAGTTGTGTCAATCCTGCCTTCGGCAATCAGACGCATAATTTCGTCACAATCACTTGCATCTACACCCCCGAATTTGAAAGTCAAGTTTTTGCCGTACATACGTGGCAACGGAAGCATCTGCGGCTTATCATATAGGGCTACGACAGTGATGACGGCGTTCGGTCGGGCGCATTTCCACGCCATTTCAAAAGTCTTGTCTGTGCCGGCAACTTCTATCACTCGATCGGCACCGCGACTGTCAGTCAATTTGTCAAGTACCATCTGAGCTTCTTCCGGTCCGACCACGATAACATCAGGAAAATTGGCCTTGACAAACTTGCGCCTGCTTTCATCAATTTCACATACCACAATGCGTCCGGGCTTGTATAGCTCCACACACCAGAGGGTACAAAGGCCCGTCGGGCCGCCACCAATGACAAGCACGATATCATCCTCGGAGATTTCGGCAATTTTGGCAGCCCAATATCCGGTAGCGAGTATATCTCCGACAAAAAGAGCCTGCTCGTCAGACACCTCGTCCGGGATACGTGTCAAACCATTGTCCGCATAAGGCACCCTGACATATTCAGCCTGAGCTCCATCAATGCGGCATCCGAGCTCCCAGCCTCCTTTCTCGCAATTATTTACCCAACCGCGCTTGCAATAGAAACATTCGCCGCAGAAAGTCTCCACATTGACTGCTACGCGATCACCGGGCTTGACTTTCATGACATCAGAGCCTGTCGCTTCAACGACACCAACCATTTCGTGGCCGACTGTAATTCCCTTACATGCCCTCGGAACGCTGCCGTGTTTGATGTGTAAATCGCTTGTACAGATACTGCTCAAAGTGACACGTACAACTGCGTCTTTAGGGCTTTGAAGCTCCGGTTTTGCTTTGTCTATGAAATCAAATTTGCCATCATCTATATATGTATATCCCTTCATATTTCTTACAGATCATTTCTTGAAAAGTATAGCGAATGAGCGCCTGATAAGACGCAACATTATCCTTTCTATATTTGATAGTTATTTAGCGCCCAACCAATCAAAGAATGAATATGTGGCATCAGGCTTTTGCCCTTATCCGTGAGCGAGTACTCTACTTTGGGTGGAACTTCGGCATAAATTTCACGGTGCACAAGCTCGCCTGCTTCCAGATTTTTAAGCGTTTCGGTCAGCACCTTGGGTGAAATGTCGGGAAGAGCACGCCCGATTGAATTAAATCGCGTTGCTTCGTTCTCGTAAAGTACACACAGCACCAGCATTGACCATTTTCCCGTAAATCGCGAAATAATATTTCGGATGGGGCACGTCTGCGTTGCCGTATATTTTTTCAGATTTTCTTTGAGAGGTAAAGCCTTCATTTTCAATTTTAGTTACCTGAAAGTAAGCATTTTACTTATTTGTAAGTTCTTGTATATCAAGAATCATAATTGTAATTTTGCACTATCAAACAGAAAGCGGATTACGTCCGCAAAGTTAATAAACAATATAAACCAAACCAAATGAGCGAGATTAAAATACTTGACAAAGGCGAAAAATTCGCCCATGCCTCGGTGGGTAGCCTTACCGCTTTCGAGGGCAAGCAATTCATGAAAGATGCTATCGGCGCCACATCCTGCGAGGTTTCTTTCGGCACACTTTCCACCGGAACTGCCATTCCTTTCTTTCACAGCCACAAGTCAAACGAGGAAATATACATTGTCCTTTCGGGCAGCGGAAAGTTTCAGGTTGACAACAACGTTTTCGACATCACCGAGGGCTCGGTAGTCCGCGTGTCCACAAACTGTGACCGGAACCTCAAATGTACTTCCGCCACTCCTCTCTGCTACATCTGTATTCAGGCCAAAGAAGGCAGTCTCGGCGGCTACACAGCTACAGATGCCGTAGTGACCGAAAGAGAGAATCTTCTCTAAAAGCCTCACCGCATTACTAAAATCAAGCGCTTCCCGGATTTATATCTTGGAGGCGCTTGATTTTTAATCGTCGTTTCGTGGCACATTGGCGACTTGCGACCCTGTACACGTATATTTTTGCACCACCACATCGATAAAACAACGCAACGATGATACGACAATGAATACTTATGTTTAACTTTGCGCAGATATCGAAGAGCTTATTGGCCGAATCAAACGCTAATACTCTATAACACAAGATGATAACACCTGAACATCAGCACCCATCCATCTATCAATGAACAAAAACCATAAAGTCGTCGGGATCGGTGAAGTCCTATGGGACATTCTCCCAGAAGGCCGGAAAATAGGCGGCGCACCCGCCAACTTTGCATACCACGTATCACAATTCGGAATGCAAAGCCTCGTAATCAGTGCCATCGGCGATGATGTCCTCGGTACGCAGATTTTGACCGAATTTCACGCTAAGGGCTTGCGCAACATCATCGCCACCGTGCCCTACCCCACAGGGACGGTACAAGTGGACATCAACAGCGAGGGCGTGCCGCAGTATTCCATCGCCGAAAACGTAGCCTGGGACAATATCCCGTTTACACCCGAGTTGGCAGACCTTGCACGAAGCACACGCGCCGTATGCTTCGGAACATTGGCGCAACGAAGTGCAACAACGCGCGCCACTATACATCGCTTCATTGATGCAATACCGCATGACAGCGAGACACTGATAGTCTTCGATGCCAACCTCCGACAAAACTATTACGACAAAGACGTCCTGGAAAGCTCGATGCGCCGCTGCAATATTCTGAAAATCAACGATGATGAAATACACACCATCATCAAAATGATGGACGACACAAGCATTGAGATACAATCATTACAGCCCGAAACTATCAGACGATATGCAGCCAAGTTCATCAGCCGTTACAATCTGAAGATGGTCATCCTAACCTGCGGCATCAACGGCAGCTACATCTTCACGCCCGAGATCACATCATTCTTGCCCACGCCGAAAGTCGCAGTTGTCGACACCGTCGGCGCCGGCGATTCATTCACCGCCGCCATTGTCGCGTGCATCCTCAAAGGCATGTCCATTGTCGATGCCCACCGCGAAGCCGTCGCCGTCGCCGCCTACGTCTGCACCCAAAGCGGCGCCATGCCGACACTCCCCCCACAACTTTTACTCTGATTTACACACGAGTCTTTTAAGATCTATCTTATATGCCAATACAATAGCTTAACAGTCTTTATTATTTACAAATACTTAATTTACTTGTTGATTTGGATCTGGTTATTAGTTAGAATCTTCTTCGATCCATTCATATATGTAATTATTATTTTAGTAATACTCATATTTGAGGAATCTCCTGCGGTATAGTATCTAGTGTAATCCCAATCCCATGAAGCGGTTTCAAATTGCTCAAGAGGGCCTGTTCCCTTTAGATGTCCCGTACACCTCACATCTCCCACATCATTAGTGACCTTAAAATAAAAATCCAAATACTTAATTGTTTTAGCATTGGTATTTGTATATTTTACATAGAACGTGATTGCGCCATATTCATCATTCCAATGCCACTCCCTTATAAATCCATATGGAGCCTTTTTAATGGCCTTCCCGTAAGCCTCCATTTCACTAAGCTCATTTACTGCCTTAATCGTTTCAACATCCAACGAATCTTTACCTATATAATGGTTGGCAATTGAATCTCCGAAAGCATCAAGATGAAGCCTAAGCATTTTGTTCGTTTTAAGCTCTTTTTGGGGGATTCTACCGCGATGAATAGTAAGATACATGACACCTAAATCGGCATAGTTCCTCTCCACATAATAGACTGTATCATTGCTCATTCCAAGTACAAAGCAATCATTCTGATTATAGCCTGCCCCACCTAAGTCATCTTTTACTATGTTGCTTTCAACTGGCAATATTTGCCAATCGTGATTGGCGAAATATTCTATTTTTTCCCTTTCGTAATCTAAGGAATCTTGAACTCTCTTTTCATATTGTAGGCGAGCTTCCTCCGCTTCTCGTCTTTGTCTTTCAACAAATGCGAGTGAATCCTCAACAAAATGTTTTCGATTATCATTAATCTCACGAAAATAAGTCCTCATCCTTGTCGTCTTCGCATATAAACTATCCCTGATTGCATCGTCCTTAAGATTGGGGATTTTCATAGATTTTATATGCTTGAATTCCTCCTTTGTGAGGGAAATCCTATAAATGCCATTCTCGTTTTCCAAGAATACCATCTGATGTTTTTTTGATTGAGCAAAAAAAACCGCCTCATTAGGGATAGAATCCATCTTAACCTCGTTTTTTTCTTGATATAGACCATAGGGCGGTTCTTGTTTGAAAACCGACAAAGCCATAATATCTCCAACAACAACATATCCTACTTGTTGCCCGAAAGTTATAAGAGACATAGACTCTATCAGTAAGAGGATGATGGAAATTACTCGTAACATTCTGTTCTGGTTATAATAAGTTTTAACAATTAGTAAGTTGCAATTTTTATCCTTATAGGAAGCATATTAAAGCCGAAGCATATAAATCTTCTCAAATGATCGAGACAAAGGTATAAATAATTTATAATAACCGCAAAGATTTCATTCAGCCGTTCGGGCGAAAAGGCCGTGACACGACCTTAGGGGCATCAAAACCGGATCGTACCGGGGAATTGATTGTGAAATAGAGCACTGACAAGCGAATAGGTCTTGGGCAACTTACCATCCTTGGCCCACTCTATTCGAATATCAAAAAGGTCTTCCATTGTTTTACCGATATTGATCCCGTATGCTTCGAGCGAAGGGCGCGATTTTTTCGGATGGACACACTTAGCACCATTCTTCCTTGCACATTCATCGCATAGCAGACATTCGCCACTGAATCCCATGGCCAAACCGCCATACTCCCGTTCAAGTTCGAGCAATCGCTTTTCCATTTCGCCACGATGTTCACAAAAGAGCGCCCGAATGTGTTCCCGAGTGTCGGCATTTTTCGGACGCTCGAACCGAAAGAGTACAATCAACGCTGTATTCCATTGTTTAAGGCGTTCATCGACATCAAATTCCAAAGGAGGACAAAGCCATGAGTTTCCATAATTGCGACAGGCTTTGCACAGCTCAATAAAATATGGAGCATCACGATAGTCAGACATATAGTCAGCCACCGCAATTTCCTTAGTATATATTGTTCTATCACTCATTTAGCGATGAATTCAAGAATTTACTTACGGCTGTAACGGCTTCGCTGAAAGCAGTCGGCTGTCCCGGAACGGTGATGAACAAGTGCGTAGCGGTCGGGTATACGTGATAGCTGACCGAACAGCCAAGGCTGTTCATTCTATCGACAAGTTCGGCCGTCTGATCCAAAAGTATGTCGTGCCCTGCCGAGATAAACAGCGCGGGAGGTAGTGATTTCAAGGCCTCATCGCTGCTTAAACCGACCGATATCAAAGGATTGCGTTCGTCATGATTGGCGTATGCTTCATTGAATGCCTCAAGTAGTTCCGCATCGTTCCCGTAGCCTTGGCCATACGTCGTCCACGAAGGTGTAATCTCTGTAAAGAGCTTGGTGACGGGATAAATCGGAATTATTTTATCAATGCCCGGGACTGACATACCTGCCGCCAAAGCCAAATTGCCTCCGGCACTATCGCCTCCTACGGCAATTTGTGTCGAATCACAGCCCCAATGCGCGGCATTTGTTCGAAGGTAAGATACCGCCTGACGTATGTCTTCAAGCGCAGCCGGATAAGGATGTGCGGGTGCAAGTCGATAGTTGAGCGCAGCCACCGCACAATCACCCTCCAGCGCCACGGCTGCGCAGAAACGGGCGCAACTGTTTATACTCCCGAAACACCAGCCGCCACCGTGCAGGTATAGCAATATCGGGCGTTTGTGCTTGGCGTTGCTCTTCGGAATAAATAAGCAAATGTCCGGAGTCGGGTAATATGCATTGACGGCCTCGGGCAATACCTGAACTTGATTTCGGCTTGCGCGTATTTGCTGCAAATCGGAATCATCACCCTGCATAGCTTTACGGACAGCCAGCATTTGTGTATGCTGTAGTCCCGGTTTCATACTCGAAAGGAACTCTCGCTCTTCCGTCTGCATCCGTTGCCGAATTGCCGAGTCGGGATACACCGTTTGTGCGGTCGATGTCGCCGACGATGCGATGAGCGCAAGCACAGCTATAAATATCTGATAACGAGACATACGGCACTATTTATGATACAGAAAACAAGCGGGCTGATGAGCATTGAAAACGCCGATGGATTGGAGAAAAGCGTGGATGGTCGTAGAGCCTACGAACTTCATTCCACGTTTCTTCAAATCCTCGGATACGGCGTCTGAGATGTCAGAGGTAGTTGATTTGTAGTCATATATCGGCGCCGCCGGGCAAAATCGGAACAAGTATTCGCGAAAAGAACCGAACTCATCCTGAATGGCCTTGAATATTCGAGTGTTAGATACGGCGGCCTTAATCTTGGCTCCATTGCGTATTATTTCCGGATTACACATCAACTCCTTCACCTTGGCCTCGTCATAGCCGAGAATTGCATCACGGTCAAACCCGTCGAAAGCCACACGGAAGGCTTCGCGTTTATTGAGAACGCACTCCCACGACAATCCGGCTTGGAATGTCTCCAAAATCAATAATTCAAGCAATTTTCTTTCATCAGTGACCGGTCGTCCCCACTCCTCATCATGATACTTTATATAGATGGGATTCTTAGGATTGGCCCAAAAACAGCGAGACTTTTCCATTATACTTTGTCTGAACTGATATGGCGGATTATTTTCGCAGGATTTCCAGCAACAATTGTGTCGGCCGGGACATCATGAGTGACTACCGATGCGGCGCCGACCACGGCATTCTCGCCCACGGTAACTCCCGGGAGGATTGTCGCTCCCGCCCCAATCCACGCACGGCGGCAGATTCTGACCGGTTTGCAGGTTATAATCCAACGATTGTCGAGGTCGTGATTATTGGATATCAATTGCACGTTTGCCGCAATTTGAACTTCGTCCTCAATCGTAATGCCGCCGGCCGACATCATCAAGCATCCCGGCATAATGATAGCATCTCGGCCTATCGACACGCGATGGGGACGTACGACTGTAATCGGAGCCACCACTCGACTTCCCGGACCCATAGACGGAAACAGCTCATGCATCAGTCCGTTATACTCTTCCGTACCAGGCATCGTATGGTTGAATTTAAACACGAGTTGAGCAGATTTTGCTGCAAGTGCAATTTCTTCAGGCGATTGCCCTCGCGTGTCTATTCTTATCTCTTCCATAGTTCAGTATTGTCATCGTGATTAAAAACTTCCGGAATCTTTCGGCCGAATTTCGGAATTAAATTAAGTCTTACTCCCCTTTTCGCCGGAGAGTGGAACAAAGATACAAAATCTTTTTTTAGGCGCGATTGATTATCGTGATACTTCTCCTACGTGATTATCCACCGCCCTTTGGATTGACAGCATATATCAGCACGAACACTTGGGGCACATCAGACGTTATAAAATCGCACAAGCACAAATACTCACTCCCTTAATACTCTGCTTTATGGACAAATACATCTGCGATGTTTGCGACTACATCTACAACCCGGAAGAAGGCGATCCCGACGGCGGCATCGAACCCGGCACACCCTTCGACGAAATCCCAGACACTTGGGTCTGCCCGATATGCGGTGCCGACAAAGACAGCTTTGCCCTCTATCCGCAGTAACAGCCCGAAGGCTCCGCGTAGTAAGTACCCGGCCGAATCACCACTATGACAATCAAGCACCTACTCAATCAGCAAAAAAACACTATGAAACGCATAATTACACTCTCGATAGCAGCAGTCTGCGTCATCGGCGCATACGCACAACGCCCTAACGATGGCGAAATCAAGCGCCTCCAATCCTTCATACAATTACCTTCGCAACACCCGGGCAAGACCAATGCCGAAGCCCTGCACATATCCGATATAAATAACCCTGCCGCATGGGAAGGCATCGTCATATCCAACGGGCACGTCACGCGTATCGACTGGAAAGGCAAACATCTTGCCGGACAGCTCGATTTGAGCGGATTTGCAGCGCTCTCGAACATTGATGTGTCGCACAATGCGCTGACGTCGTTGTCCGTGGCCGGATGTACCGCACTGGCCGAGCTCAACGCCTCGCACAATCGGTTGGTTCAAACGGCGACTACCGGATGTCCGCGCCTCGCCAAAATCGACATATCCGCCAACCGTTTGACCCAAATAAATCTCGGGGGACTTGCCGCGCTGAAAACGCTGAACTGCAGTGACAATCTTTTTGCCGCGCTCGATGTGGCAAATACGCGAACGCTCACAACGCTCAATTGCAGCGGTTGCCGACTCGAAAGCCTGTCCGTGGACAACTGTACGGCTCTGCGCAACCTCTATTGCGCCAACAACCGGTTGACCACGCTCAGCCTTACAGGCACAAGCGCCTTGGCCTCACTCAATATCGAAGGCAATAATATCGCCCACATCATTCTCTCCGGGTTGCCCGCGCTCAACACCTTCGTATGCAGCGACAACAATATGAAAACGCTCGGCATACGCGACTGCAAAGTCTTGAGCGACCTCGTATGCTCGTACAACAATCTTACGACACTCGAAGTCGCGTCATGCCCCAACCTCGCCTTTGTAGACTGCTCGTACAACGACCTGCAGCAACTGGTTTTAAGCAATCAAACAATGCTCCAAAGACTGCTTTGCGACAACAACGAACTCACTACGCTCGACGTATCCTATGACACCGCCCTGATGTACATCAATTGTCGTTTCAACCAAATCATCGATCTACGCACCGTCTCCTGCCCCAACCTCACCATGATTGCCGGCGGTTGGAACTACTAAGCACCTCCCGTTCCATCCTATCCCCCCATCCCATCCTCTCCTCATCTTGTCCCCATCCCATCCTCATCTTGTCTTGTCCTAAAATAAGTTGATATTCTTCCTCTCCTACTCCGCCCCACCTCATCCATCTCACCTCAACATCCACCGTTCCACTTCGTCAAAGCATTATATTACTGTCCGATAAAACTTTTTTTTTAACCGAGACAAAAAAAGCGTATAGGTCAAAGTTTTTCGGTGTGCCGGTCGGTCCATTCACGCATGCGTTGCGTGATTTCTTCGGGGTCGTTCCATTCCTCGGCATTAAATCCTAATGCCGAGGAATGGGGTATGTTCAGAATTACATTATTAAGGCTCATTATCAGCCGTTTTTGATGATTTGGTCGAGTACTTCAACCGAAAAGAGGCAAGCGTCATCGCCAAATACCTCGGAGAGTCCCGTATGTGCAAAATCCCATACGGCATAGTCGGCATCCTCCTTTGCTTTTCTGATAGGCTGGAGTGTTTGCTGGTATTCCTTATTGGTGATTTCGCCGGCACGAAGCTGCTTGCGCAACTCGAGTCTGCGCTGAATAAAATGTTCATAGCGCAATTTTGCAACGGTTCTAAGATTTTGCCATTTCTCGTAATAAGCCGTGGCTTCTTCGCGCTTGGACTCAAACAACATTTTTCGTAGACGATCTTGATATTTCATTGTCTGCTCTTGGGCTGACCTAAGTCGAGACTTAAGAGAATCCACCTCCTTGCGGAATTTCACATATTCGAGACGGAGATGCGTCTTGAACAATTGGGTATCGTCTGTTTCTTCTTTCAGAAGAGCCACGACCTCTTCCAGAGAATATGCTATGAAGCGGCTCTTTGCTTCATCATAGCGGGTATTGACTTCTGTGAAGGGTCCCCATATGTCGGAGAATTTACCATTGAGTTCGGCTCGATGAGTCTTTCCCTTGCGGTCTACCGAACTGCATACATTGCGCCCGCTCAGGGGTGAGCCGCTTATATACCAGATGGGACGGCCTTTGCGGTCGATGGAATCCTCCTTGTAATAGAGCCACCATTCGACGTAGACCCCGAGAGTCGGATGGCGAAAACCGCTGGTGCCGGTGTAGGCGAGTCTGTTCTGGACAGGAACGGGTGCCAGAAAAAGGCGGCTGTCACTTAGGATCTTGTCTGCATTGGCAAGAAAGAGGTGGACGTTCTCATAGAACAACTTGTGCCCGAGCTGTCGTTTCTCCTCTTCTCCTATAGGAGTTCTCGCGGGCTTACGACCGATGGACAGATATTGGCCGGTGGTGTCGAGGGAAAAGGCGTTTGATACGGGAGTCAACGGGTTGGCCGAGGGATAGCCCTTCAGCTTTGAGCCGTCGAGCAGCTCAAAACAATTAGTTTTATTATCCATATAATATTAGTATTTAGTATAGTGATTGAGAAATTTGACGATGAATGGTACGGCTTTCAGCTTTTTCGTTTTTTCCGGGGTTCTTTCCAAAACACAAGAGACAATAGCAGAGATGGTTCAACGCCGTTTGACGACGTTGACATAGGCATATACAGCAATTGGCCGCTTGCGCTTTGGCAAGTGGCCTTAAGAATGGAGGAGAGTTGGAATGTCGTAGGTGATTTTCTCATAACTTTTGTTTTTAAGTGAGTAACTTCGCATCATTTTCCCACCGTGGGCTGTTACGAGGAGCCTCGGTTGGAGCAGGTCAAGCCTGTCTCTGGATGCTTACAATTTCCAATACGTAAATGTTCTCGTTTTGGTAATGCAAACTTAGCGAGAATAGTTTTTTCTACCAAATTTTACCGAGTCTTTAACTTGAATTTAACTCAATCGCCGATTAGACATTGCGAATATGGAAATAGTTTTATACCTTTGCGCTCCCCCTTTCCCCAGATTTAAGCATATCCTATGACAGGCTTAACGCCCGACTTCACAACAATGAATAATAGCTACAACTTTGATAATGTGGTGGATCGACACGATACTTGCGCCACCAAGATAGAGGAAATGGACCGTAAATTCGGTCGCCATGACCTATTGCCCTTTTGGATTGCCGATATGGATTTTGAGGCTTGTCCGTGCATTATCGATGCATTGCGCCGTCGCCTCGACCATGCTGTATTGGGATACACATCTGCCCCCGCCGAATTTTGGAGCAGCATCACATCATGGCTCGATCGACGCCACGGATGGCACGTAGAGGCCGATGAAGTCACGTTTATGCCCGGCCTAAAAAAGGCATTAAGCTTATGTATCAATTACTTCAGCCGGCCCGGTGACGGGGTTCTGATCCAGCCACCGGTGTATCACTCGTTCCGCAGTGTCATCGAAGGCAATGGACGACGAGTAGTTACCAATCCTTTGATTATCGACAGCAACGGCAACTACGCCATGGATTTCGAAGGTCTCGAGAGTGTAATTGCGAGTCAAAAACCATCAATAATGATTGTATGCAATCCGCACAATCCCATAGGATTACAATGGGACAAGGCGTCTCTGGCTCGCGTGGCTTCGATATGTCGAGCCCATAACGTTGTTCTCGTATCAGATGAAATTTACGGCGACATGATGCTCGGTGGCACCAAACACATACCGACGGCCGGCGTCTCGGACGATGCCCGAAATATCACCGTGACGTTGGGCGCTCCGTCCAAGACCTTCAACATCCCCGGCATTGTAAGCGCCTGGGCCGTAGCAAAATCTCCGCAATTGCGCGAACCGTTTTTCAACTGGCTGTCTGCAAGCGAATTCAATACTCCTCCTATAGCGGCGATGGTCGCGACACAGGCCGCTTACAACCACGGCGAAGCGTGGCTTGACCAAGTCCTTAAGTACCTGCAAGACAATATGGACTTTGCTGCCCGGTTTCTCGCCGAAAACGTGCCGACCGTATCCATGCACCGACCGGATGCCTCATTCACAATTTGGCTTGATTTCCGCAAATTGGGCATGAATCAGGAAGATTTGGTCAAAATGCTGATTTGCAACGGACATTTAGCGCTTAGCGACGGCATGTCCTTTGGCGCGGAAGGCAAAGGTTTTATGCGCATGAATGTCGGGGTACCGCGCACGGTTCTCGCCGAGGGACTACGTCGTCTGCAACTATCCGTCAAACCATGTGCACACAGTCTGCATCTCACGCCCGAGGTCCCATCCGTCATACCTTTTGTTACGATGCAGGGCTTAGGCAACAAATTCGTGGTTATCAACGGATTTGACCGTCAAATCAGCAACCTTTCGTCGCTCGCTGTCGAAATGAGCCACCGCCATACCGGTCTTGATACCGATGGCATCATCGTAATACTGCCAAGCGACAAAGCAGACTGTCGCATGAGAATATTCAATGCCGACGGTACAGAGGCTCAAATGTGCGGCAACGGCATACGATGCGTAGCTAAATATGTATCCGACAATCATATAACATCCGGAGACAGGCTCACCGTCGAGACGCTCAGCGGCATCAAGTCGCTACATGTTCATACCGGGCCGGACGGCCTTGTCGAATCGGTAACCGTGGATATGGGACTGCCGGTAACCGCTCCGTCCGAAGTTCCGGTAAATTTTCCCGGAGACGCTATGCTCGACGCCGACATCAATGTCGACGGGAAGGCGGTGAAAATCACGGCCGTATCTATGGGCAATCCTCACGGCGTTGTATTTGTAGACAGCTTCACGGACGAGATGGTACACACTCTCGGCTCCGAATTAGAGAAGCACGAAATATGGCCTGAACGTGCCAATATCGAGTTTGCACGAACGGACGACAAAAACACAGTTTCGGTACGCGCATGGGAACGCGGCGTTGGCGAAACAATGGCTTGCGGTACAGGTGCTTGCGCCGCCGCTACGGCCGCCGTACTGACAGGGCGTGCCGCATGGCCCATAACGGTACGGTTACTCGGCGGCAACCTGCTGATTGACCGAAACAAAGCCACGGGGCACATTCTAATGACAGGTCCGGCTGCTACGCTACATTCGGGAACGTATTACGCCGACCACAAATGCTAAGGCCCGGAACGGGCGTGCACTTGTTTGTGTGCGCCCGCTTCAGGCCAATCGGCGACATCCCGTTGGTCAGACATATAGCGCCTATCGCAAAATTTTCGTACCTTTGCATACTTTATTAAGTACGCGCGCGACCCGGCGTGGTCGCGACGTCGACATCCAATACCGTCACGGCTCGAGACGAAGGCCGTAACGGCTTAATTATTGCGCATATAAACTTATCAGACGAAATATGTTTGGACTATTTTCCAAGAAAAAGAAAGAGACCCTCGACAAGGGACTCGAAAAGACAAAAACCGGCCTTTTCGACAAAATCAAACGTGCAATAGCCGGTCGAAGCACCATTGACGAAGATTTTCTCGACGAACTCGAGTACATCTTCATCAGTAGCGACATAGGCCCGGAGACTTCGCTGAAAATTATCGATCGTCTCAAGGAACGCGTTGCTCGCGATAAATACATGGGCTTGGACGAGCTTTACAAAATCCTTTACGAGGAGGTCTCGGCTCTACTGGCCAAGGATGAGACCAAGCCTTCGGAGCTTGGAGACTTTGAAGTCCCGGCTGATAAGCGTCCGTATGTCATTATGGTTGTCGGCGTAAACGGCGTCGGCAAAACAACAACTATCGGGAAACTGGCCCACTTGTACAAACGCGCCGGGAATAAGGTGATGCTCGGCGCCGCCGACACCTTCCGCGCCGCTGCCATCGAGCAGCTCGAGGTGTGGGCTCAGCGTGCCGATGTCCCCATCGTGAAACAGCACATCAACGCAGACCCCGCGGCTGTAGCTTTCGACACACTTTCCTCGGCCGTGGCACAACAAGCCGATGTGGTACTTATCGATACAGCCGGACGCCTGCACAATAAGAGCGCACTGATGGAGGAATTATCCAAGATCAAACGCGTGATGCAACGCGTGATACCGGAAGCACCGCACGAGGTATTGCTGGTGCTGGACGGCAGCACGGGACAGAATGCCTTCGAGCAGGCACGACAATTTGCCGCAGCCACTCAAGTCACCGAATTGGCCGTGACAAAATTGGACGGAACCGCCAAAGGCGGCGTCATTATCGGCATAAGCGATGAGCTGCAAGTTCCAGTAAGGTATATCGGCCTTGGCGAAGGCATAGATGATTTACAGGTGTTTGACCGACAGGAATTTGTTCGTTCGTTGTTTGACAACGACTCCGCCAAGAACTGACCTCTTTTTGACTGCAATATAGATATGGAGCAAAAAAGAGTGTCCATCATCACCATGGGCTGTTCCAAAAATCTCGTGGACAGCGAGAGGGTGATGCGTATGCTTAGCGATGCCGGATTTGCCGTAGACCACAACAGCAGTGATGTCAGTGGAGCCGACGAAGTCATCATCAATACCTGCGGCTTTATCGGCGACGCAAAAGAGGAATCGATAAATATGATTTTGGAATGCGCTAAGGCGCGTACTCAAGGTCGTATCGGTGGCCTTACCGTGATGGGATGCCTATCACAGCGCTATCGCGATGAATTGGCTGCCGAAATTCCGGAAGTGGATCGCTGGTACGGAAAATTCGACTGGGTGGACGTGGCTCGCGATTTGGCTCACGCGCACCCGTCGTCGGCGCTTTGGGAAAGAGTACTCACCACCCCTCCTCACCACGCTTACATAAAAATCAGCGAAGGCTGCAACCGCTTTTGCGCCTTTTGCGCCATACCACTGATTACAGGCCGGCACCATTCGCGTCCGGCCGACGAAATCGTCGCAGAGGTTCAAGCGCTGGTAAGCCGCGGCGTACGCGAATTCAATATCATAGCGCAAGACCTGAGCAGCTACGGCCAAGATCTGGGACTGAAAGGGGCTCTGGCTTCTCTATTGGAACGCCTCGCAGCCATCGACGGAGTACACTGGATACGTCTGCATTACGCCTATCCCGCCGATTTTCCCTATGAAATTTTGCCGGTGATGGCGAAGCACGACAACATTTGCAAGTATCTCGACATTGCCCTACAGCATAGCAGCGATAAGGTACTCGCAAATATGCGGCGACACATCACCCGTGCCGAAACAGTAGAACTACTTGCACGTATACGCCGTGAGGTTCCGGGCATACACATCCGCACCACACTTATGGTGGGCTTTCCCGGCGAGGGTGAGGCCGAATTCGAGGATTTGCTGGAATTTGTCCGCGAACAACGCTTCGAACGCATGGGCGCCTTTGCCTACTGCGAGGAAGAGGGTACATACGGCGCCACTCATTATCAAGACAATATCCCCGAGCAGGAGAAGCAACGTCGCCTTGATATCCTAATGAAGGAACAGCAGGAAATTTCGGCCGAGATTAATCTCGCCAAAGTCGGGCAGACCATTGAGGTAGTGGTCGACAGCATAGGAGACGAATACGTCACTTGTCGCAGCCAATGGGATTCGCCCGAAGTGGACCCTGAGGTCCTGATTCCACGCGCAGGCCTACCGGAGGACATACATCCGGGAATGTTTGTCAATGTAAAAATCACCGAGGCTCTTCCCTACGATCTTATCGGAGTTTTAGTATGACATTTTCACAGGCAGACAGCGAGCCATGCCCCTTACAGAGCTATGCTAACCGGGAGATACTCCCGGCCATGCGTCACGCCTTGACTGCCGGGTTGCGAGCTGCCATATACAGCGTACCCGGAACTGACGGATTGCATTGGATATGTGGCGATGAGCCGCGTCTAAGCTCACGCCGCCTCGTCGCCGTGAACTTTGCCCGTCCCTACACGTCGGGTATTGTAATCTACAACGGGCTCACTCCCGTCGAGGCGTTCCGAGCCACAGGCACTGAAAAGACGACCGCGCCGGTATGCACCGACAGCACCGATGAGGCACTTTATATGGCCGATATCGAAAACATCAAGCACGCTGTAGCCGCCAATGGAGGCAAAGCCGTATTGTCTCGTATCATTTGCGGGCAGTCACAGGCTCTTGCCAAAGACACCGTGGCCGTGGCTTTGGATTATTTCAAGAACACGCCGAACAACTTCAACATCCTGCTGCATACGCCCGAGACCGGGACGTGGATAGTTTCGACGCCCGAGCGACTGCTGGATATGAATTTACATTCCGGCGCCGTATCGACGATGGCTCTGGCAGGCACTATGCCGACGCCGACCGACGGAAAGTGCCGTTGGGACGCCAAGAACATCCGCGAACAGGCTATGGTAGCCGACGAAATCATTCGCCAACTCAATAAGGCACACGTACACGACATCCGAACTTCGACCTGCAATGTAGCCAGCGGCGCCGTAACTCACATCTGCACATATATATACGGCAACGCCGCTTCCCCCGAAGCCTATCGCGAGCTTTTGGACATACTTAGTCCGACCCCGGCACTCGGCGGATGGCCGCGCGAAGCCGCGTTGGCCCTCATTCGCAAGTACGAAAGACATCCGCGGCGGCTCTACGGCGGGTATATATCCGTAGAGGATGACACGACGGCCCAAGCCTTTGTAACTCTGCGGTGTACCCATACCGACGACCGAGGGCAATACTGCATATTTACCGGCAGCGGTATTTTAGAAAATTCGGACGCCGAAGCCGAGCGAGACGAAACGACATTAAAGGCTTCGGGGCTTCTGCACTCTATCCTCAACAGCATTTGACCAAATGGACAACGAAAAAGACACACAACAGAACCAAGATAAGCAAAACAAGCCGGCGCCGTCGCGCGCACTCGCTGTACTTGCACTTGCCGTCGCCATCATAGCTGCATTGTCGCTATGCCCGTGGGGCAAATGGACCGACAACTACATCAAGGACTTCAACCTTCTTGCAGACATCACCCACAACGGCGAGACCAAAGCTACGGCAGAAGAAATAGTAGATCCCGAATTGGAACACGCACTCAGCGAATCAGAACACGGCCATGTTGCAAGCGACACGACCTCAACACCGAAAGGTACAACCAGGCCGTTAAACACGGCATCCATGCCTGACTCGGCGCACGTCATGGCTGCTATACCTGCTCCGCGCAACACGGCCGGAGACGTACTCATCGAGGATTATACGGCGTCGCAAGCGGGCTTGCATCGACTGCGCTCTGCCATTGCCGCGGGTAAGCATGCACGCATAGCCGTCATCGGCGACAGCTATATCGAGGGAGATATCCTCACCGGAGACCTGCGCCGCGATTTGCGTAAAGTCTACGGCGGCTCAGGCGTTGGATATATGTATATGCAAAGCGAAATCCCCGGATTTAGACGCACCATACGGCAGACATGCTCGGGATGGAAACAAGTGGATATCCGCAAAAATGCCAAAGACGCTTATCGCTCGCTTTCAGGCGAATATTTTGTCAGCACATCCAAGTCGCAGACGTCTTTCAAAGCCGCCAAGGGCGAAGCGGGATGGTCGCTCACCCGCTTACTGTGCATAGCCCCTGAAGGGGGTAGCATCGCCATAACCACCGACGGCGGAACAAACACATATACATTGGCGGCATCGCCTGACGTACAATGCATTCGAGTTGAAGGAATGACCAAGAAAGCGGATATCTCAACCACTACGCCGGGCATCGTCGTCTTGGGCGCATACCTCGATAGCGCCATCGGCATCTCTGTCGACTGTATGTCACTACGAGGCAATTCGGGCGTGGCAAACCGCAAAACCAACATCAACCTTGCAGCGCAAATGCGCCAATACGTCGATTACGACCTGATAATCATCGAATACGGCATCAATGCTCTGACCTCCAAGCAGAAGTCTTATGGAGGATACTCCAAGCTGATGGTTTCGCTGATACAGCGTCTGCGCGCCTGCTACCCCAACGCAGACATTATGGTCATAGGTATCGGCGACCGAGGACAAAAATCGGGTACACAAGTCAAGTCCATACCTACGGCGCAAGCCATGGTGGATGCCCAACGTGACGCCGCACGTTTCGGCGGCGCATTGTTCTGGGACACTCGCGCGGCTATGGGCGGCGAAAATGCTGCCATCGAATGGCGCGAAGCCGGCGAAATAAATCCTGACTATATACACCTCAACGCCAAAGGCGGCAGCCGCCTGGCCATAATGCTTTACAAAGCTATCATCACCGCTCTCAAATGATTGTGCGCTCTATCATATTAGCATTATCATTGGCTGCTCTTGCTATCAGGCCGTCGACTGCGTGCGCAGCCTCGGCCGGGGAAATTGCTGCATCTCCGGACACAACCGATGCAGACGTACGCGTCAATCCCGTATTCGGCGAAGATCGCGAAACCGGTTCGGAATCGCGCCGATACTCATTTATACATTACAATGCCAACCGAATATGCCTCAACGGCGCCGATTGGTCGGGACTGAGGCATATATTGCACGAAGCAGCCGCCGGACGCGGGACCCTTGATATCGTACATATCGGCGACTCGCACATACAGGCCGAAGGAAACACCTCGCGCGTAAGACGGCACCTCCAACGTCGTTATGGTAGCGCCGGCCGTGGCCTTATAACCCCCTTCCGCCTCGCGGGGACAAACCAGCCCGTTGACTACCGCATCACATCATCGGCATCCTTTGCATCAGCCAAACTTATGCGAACGCCGTGGCCCACCGCTATGGGCTTCACGGGTATATCTCTGGCTATGCCGGCTTCCGCGGTATCTTTCGATATATCCAACGCCCAACCCTTTGACGCTATTGCTGTATACGGACGCGGCGAAATCTCTATTTCGGCTATCACGGCCGGCTCGAAGGAAGTCGATTTTGACGTTATAGATGGCAGCAACGCCACACTTGCCGTGCTCGACCATGCAGTATCTGCTTGTACAATCACGATAGACGCCCCGGGAGCCAATATCTACGGCTTCGAACTGCGACACAACGACCACGGCGTCAGATACCACGCAATAGGCAACAACGGCGCCACTTTCTCTCAATACAACAGTATAGGTGGATTCGGAGCCTCACTGCGACAACTTGCTCCGGATTTGGTCATCGTCAGTCTGGGTACGAATGAGGCTTTCGGAAAAATCTCAGACGAGGCTTTCATGCGACAAATAGACGCCTTCGTGTCAGACATACGCACACACAATCCCGGCGTACGCATCTTGCTGACAACTCCGTCCGAATGCCAACGCAGTGTATACACAACCGTGCGCACGCGGCGCAAACGTCGCAGACGAGCCAAAATAAAGCGAGTACGGTCCTTCGCTGTCAACAGCAACGTCGCACGCCTACGCTCGGCCATACTTCGATATGGCGAGCAACACCATATCGCCACATGGGATTGGTACGATGTCGCCGGTGGAAACGGCTCTTCCGCCCAATGGCTGTCGTCGCACCTGCTCGGCGGCGACCGCATACACCGAACATGGACCGGATACCACCTCGAAGGCGACCTGCTGGCCGAAGCTCTGGACGCAGCTCTCACCGGCAAAGCCATTGCTAAAATCCCCGCATCAGCCACTCCGGCCGAGCCGCAGAATGACGCCTCACGGTCTGCATCTAACGAGTCTAAGACTTCGACATCGACGACAAAACACACCGCCACAGCTAAGAAATCACGCTCCTCAAAGAAAAAATATAAAAGCACCAAGCCTTCTAAGAAACGAAACAAGGGAAGGCGCAGACGCCGCCGCTGAAATATACGGCCGAATGCCCTCTCACAATTTAGACAATGGAAAATATAGCCCAATCGATAGACACCGAAGCGCTGACAAGCGCGCTGCTGTACGACAGCCATAATCCGCTGTTGTTCAACACCTGCGCTTTCATGCTCATTTTCTTATTATTCCTTGCCATATACCGCATGATGCGCCGTCACCATACGGCCAAGATGGTGTTTGTCATCCTGTTCTCACTATACTTCTATTACAAAAACAGCGCCGAGTGCTGCTTCATCCTTATGGGGGTATGTGTCAGCGACTACTTCCTCGGACGATGGATGGGGTGCGCCGATCGCGGATGGGTAAGACGTTCAATTGTCGCCATAAACGTAGTCGTAAATGTAGGTATGCTTTTGTACTTCAAGTACTTCAACCTACTATACGAAACATTTGCAAATATCACGGGTACACATTTTGATGCTCTCGACATCATACTGCCCGCCGGAATATCCTTCTTCACATTCAGGTCGATATCTTACATTGTGGACATTTACCGCGGCAAGATGACCCCGGTACGCAATTTCCTGGAATACGCATTCTTCCTCACATTCTTCCCGCCGCTTCTTGCCGGCCCCGTAGTACGCGCACGCGACCTCATACCTCAAATACAAGCACGAGCCGAAGCCACACGCGCTATGATTGGCGAAGGATTCTTCCTTATTATGACAGGCCTCGTCAAAAAAGTCATAATTGCAGACTACATCAGCGGCAACTTCGTCGACCGAATATTCGAGAACCCCTCCCTATACTCAGGTATAGAAAACATCTTCGGGTCCATCGGATTTACACTCCAGCTATACTGCGACTTCTCGGGATACAGCGATATGGCCATAGGTATAGCCCTTCTTCTGGGATACCGCTTCAAAGACAACTTCTGCTCGCCCTTCAAATCCCAAAGCCCCACCGAATTTTGGCGTAGATGGCATATATCGCTCTCCACATGGCTACGCGACTACATATACATACCACTGGGAGGCAACAGATGCAGCCAAATACGTATGTACACCAACCTCATGCTCACCATGGTCATCGGCGGCCTATGGCACGGCGCATCATGGATGTATCTGATATGGGGAGCTTACCACGGCGCACTTCTGGCAATACACAAGCTCCTGCGCAAAATATGGCACACGCCGCAATGGATCAAAGGCACAATGCCGGCCATCGCCTTCAACATCATTCTTACATTTTCACTTGTCGTAATCGGCTTTACCGTATTCCGCGCACCGTCTATGGAAACTCTCGGCGATATGTTTACACAAATCTCCGAAAGTATGCATTGGGATATGCTGCCGCAAGTAGTCAGCGCCTACCCGTTAGTATTTATAGCCATCATTGTAGGCCTATTGCTTCACATGAGCCCGCACACATGGGCACTACGCCTACAGCGTACATACAGCGCATGTCCCGCCGTACTGCAAGCCGTTATCCTTGCCGCCGTAATCTTTGCCGTCATACAGACGCGTTCCGCCGACCTCGTACCCTTCGTCTACCTCCAATACTAACCGGCTCCAACCGACTCCGGTCGCCACAGTATCGCCGGAGAAGGTTAATCGTCAGAGCAGACAAATCGTCAGAGCAGACAATGTAGCCAAGCTCGCCGGAATAGACATCGCGACACCCGCCTTCCCCCTCGCTCCCATCCATCCCCACACCTCCATCCATTCCCTCACCCCCCAGCTATCCCCTCGCTCCAATCCATCCCCACGCCTCCATCCATCCTCGGAGGTCTCAGAGCCTCGGCGCGGCACATTCACTGACTTCGACAGTGTGCCCTTGAAAGCATAGGCGTGAACAACTATCAAATCGCCCTGCAATGACCTATACGCCTATTTCGAAGTTCAGAATTATAAACTTCCAACTGTTCATCCACATCTTCTATCTATTAGTGTCCACTAAAAAATCATAAGAATTCTTTGAAATTGTTGACATTCAATTTATTGCAAGCGATTTGAGAGTCAACGGATTTGAATTTAACTTTGTGGTCTGTATCAGACCATTATGAATAAAGACCCATACGTTTTCTCGGCGTATAGGTCAAAACGGGTGCTAAAAATCATCATAAGATTTTTAGGTTTGAACTATAATCCTTAACTTTGCCCCACGGCTTGAAGCGCAACAGGGCTCTGTTGGGGAGCAACCCTGCCAGGAATAGGGCCGTCAAATATGCATAATGCACTTATATGAAGACAGCGAGTTAGCTGTCTTCTTTTGCATTATGCAATTTTGCATATGCCAATAAAAAACCATTATCCTTGGGCTCGACAGAAGAAACGGGCGGCGGGGGCATTTGCGCAATCGGGCGAAAAGTGTTACCTTTGTGGGCAATAAATACTAACCCCTCAGCATCGATACCGCTATGTCATTTATTGCCGACCGCGTCCTTATGGACGGTCTTACTTTCGACGATGTGCTGCTTGTACCGGCATATTCGGAAGTTTTACCGCGAGATGTCAGCCTTCTGACCCGCTTTTCACGTAACATCACTCTAAACATTCCTGTGGTTTCTGCCGCTATGGACACCGTCACCGAGGCGTCTATGGCTATTGCCATTGCTCGCGAAGGCGGCATCGGCGTCATCCACAAGAATATGAGTATAGCCGAGCAGGCTCGCCAAGTACACATGGTCAAACGTGCCGAAAACGGTATGATTTACGACCCGGTGACTATTGCCCCGGACAAAACCGTGGGTGACGCTCTGGCGCTGATGGCCGAATATCACATCGGCGGCATTCCGGTGGTGGATGCCGGAGGTTTTCTGGCGGGCATAGTTACCAATCGCGACTTGCGTTTTGAGAGCGACTTGCACCGCCCGGTCAAGGATGTAATGACGTCTGAACGGCTCGTGACTACGACCGTGGGCACGACGCTGGAGGATGCCGCGCGCATATTGCATCGCCATAAAATCGAGAAACTCCCGGTGGTGGATGCCGAGGGTCGTTTGGTGGGACTGGTGACCTACAAGGATATTACTAAGGCTAAGGATAAGCCCAATGCGTGCAAGGATGCTTTGGGCCGTCTACGCGTTGCTGCCGGTATAGGCGTCACCGCCGACAGCCTCGAACGTGCCTCCGCGCTGGTGGATGCCGGCGTGGATGCCTTGGTCATCGATACGGCGCACGGACACAGCCGCGGCGTTATCGATACGTTGCGTTCAGTCAAGGATGCTTTCGGCGACCGCGTGGATGTCATCGTGGGCAATATCGCCACCGGCGAGGCTGCTCGCTTCCTGGCAGACAACGGCGCCGACGGCGTCAAGGTCGGCATCGGCCCCGGATCAATATGCACCACGCGTATCATTGCCGGCGTGGGTGTACCCCAGCTCAGTGCTGTCTACGACGTATCCAAGGCTCTCAAGGAATACGATATACCCTTGATTGCCGATGGCGGCATACGATACAGCGGCGACATTGTCAAGGCTCTGGCAGCAGGTGGCAACTCGGTGATGCTGGGCGGAATGCTGGCCGGTGTCGAGGAGTCTCCCGGCGACACCATCATCTTCAACGGCCGCAAGTATAAGTCGTATCGCGGTATGGGGTCGCTCGAAGCCATGGAACGCGGCAGCAAGGATCGCTATTTCCAAGCCTCGGAGACGGATGCCAAGAAACTTGTGCCCGAAGGTATAGCCGCCCGTGTCCCCTACAAGGGCTCGCTTTACGAGGTTGTTTATCAGATGATTGGCGGACTACGCGCCGGTATGGGTTATTGCGGAGCCAAGGATATTGAGACCTTGCATCAGGCACGTTTCACGCGCATCACCGCTGCCGGCGTCAACGAAAGCCATCCACACGATGTGGCCATCACCAGCGAAGCGCCCAATTACAGCTCGTCGGCGCGCTAACTTTTGCGCATACTCGGAACAATAAAACCCGGATTTTCGCGTTATATTAAAGCTATAAAATCGAACGCCTAAATTTTCTATAAATGAAAAAACTCCACCTATCCGCCGCCATCGCGGTCACGGCCATCGCAGTCACGGCTGCCGCCGCATCCGATCCGGTGCTGATGACCATCAACAAGGTGCCCGTGCACCTGAGCGAGTTTGAGTATCTTTACAATAAAAACAACTCGCAACAACTGCAGCCTCAGACACTTGACGAGTATGTAGATATGTTTGTCAACTACAAGCTGAAAGTGGCTGCCGCCGTAGCCGCAGGCATGGACACAACGGCCTCGTTCCGCAACGAATTCGACGGCTATGCCACCGAATTGGCGCAGTCGCGCATGGTTGACTCCACCGTTTACGACTCGCTGCTGCACGAAGCTTACGACCACGTACGCGAGTTGCGTTACGTCAGCCACATCATGCTGCCGCCCGCTGATGGCGAGACCTCGGGAGAAGTCGCTATGGCTCGTGCCGACTCGGTCCGCAATGCCATTCTTTCCGGCGCCACTACTTTTGAGGATGCCGCAGCAGCATCCATAGACCGCGCCAGCGCTACTCGCGGAGGCCGCATGGGCTGGGTATTGCCCGGTCGTTATCCCTGGCCTTTCGAGAAAGCGTCTTACGACACTCCGCTGGGCGGAATCTCACCGGTAATCAATTCGGGCTTCGGCCTCCATATCATACGCGTGGACGAAATCAAGCCCAATCCCGGCGAAGTAGAAGCCGAGCATATTCTCAAACTCACGCATGGCAAGACCCCCGAAGAGGCTGCACATGCACGCGTGGCCATAGACTCACTATACAACGTAGTGACACAGTCCGGAGTTGATTTTGAGGACGTTGCGCGCCGCGAAAGCGAGGACCCCGGAAGCGCAAAACAAGGCGGCAAACTCGGATGGTACAGCTCGGGAATGATGGTTGCGCCCTTTGATTCGGCATCATTTGCCATGCAGGTCGGCGAAATATCGCGTCCCGTGACCACCGCCTACGGATACCATATCATTCACAAAACCGGCGCTCGCCCCGTAGCATCTTTCGAGGATATGCGCCAATCGCTCGAGCAGCAAATCAACGGCGACGAGCGCGGACAATTGCCTGCACAACGCCGTCTCGATGCCCTGGTAAAACAGTACAAGGGACAAGTACTCGACAACGGCATGGCCAAGGTACGTCGCCTCATCGAAGACTGCGGCGGATACGACTCGACAGCCATAGCAACGCTCAAGGCATCCACCATCCCCGTATACACAGTGAGCGGCAAAAAGTACGCCGTTGCATCAGTGATGACTAATATGCCCGTAACAGCATCCGGCGATGTGGACAATGCCATGAAGATGCTGCAGAATGCAGCTATTCGCTCCATGCGCGATAAAGTCGCCGAAACATACCGCAAAGACCTGGTAAACATCGACCCCGATTACCGCAACATCTACAACGAATATCGCGACGGCATCCTGCTGTACAACATCTCCAACCAAGAAGTGTGGGAACGTGCAGCCAAGGACACCACCGGACTTGAAAAATATTTTGCAGAGCATCGTGCCGACTACACCTGGAAAGCGCCGAAGTTCAAAGGCTACGTAATCTTCTCGACCAACGACAGCGTACAGACCGAAGTCAAAGCATTCACCGACAGCCTTGACAACGCCGGCTCAGACTTCACGCGCGAAGAATTGGTCAAGATGATCGACAAACGCTTCGGCCGTGACGCCAAGGTGGAACGCGTACTTGCCGCCAAGGGCGACAACGCCATCACCGACTATTTGGCATTTGACGGGCCCAAGCCCGAAAACCAGAAGATGCGTTGGCAAAGCTACTACGCATACCGTGGCCGAGTAATCGACCAGCCCGAAGACGCCTTCGATGTACGCGGACAAGTCACCACCGACTACCAAGCCGTACTCGAAAAAGAATGGGTCAAGAAACTACACGAGCGCTTCCCGGTCAAAATCAACCGCAAAGTACTCGCCAAAGCCAAGTAAATCAACCGCACAAGACATCGACACGGATGCCGCTTCCCGGCCGGGGAAACGGCATCCGCGCCACTTAACCACCATTAAAGACGATACACGATGAAGATATACACACGCACCGGAGATGCCGGTACAACATCACTTGTCGGCGGCACTCGCGTCAGCAAAACGCATCCGCGTCTCGAGGCCTACGGCACAGTGGACGAGGTCAATAGCCATCTCGGACTGCTGGCATCGTATGACATTCCCGAAGCCGACCGCAAAGCCCTGCAATGGCTGCAAAACCGGCTCTTTGACCTCGGATGCCAATTAGCCACCGAAGAAGACAGCAAATGGCGTCCACGCGCAATTACAGCCGACGATGTAGCGCGGCTCGAAGCACTCATAGATGATGCCGACGCAGCCCTGCCGCGCCACAACCGATTCATCCTGCCGGGCGGAACAACCGCTGCGGCTCAGGCACACGTAGCACGCACGGTGGCACGCCGTGCCGAGCGCGATATGCTGCGCCTGGACCGCGAACTCGGTGGCGAAAAAATTGCTCCCGAAGCGCTCAAATTCGTCAACCGACTCAGCGATTATCTCTTTGTCATGGCCCGACACTTGAACATTGTCGCCGATTGCGAAGAAATTTTTTGGGAACAAGAGTAATAATTCGCACAAATAATGTATCTTTGCACTCCTTTTGACGGCAAAGCGCTATGCAAAGCCGTCGAAACGCGCAATACACTTACACATACAACCACATCAAAGCATATATAACACGCTATGTATTGGACACTTGAACTCGCGACCAAACTCGAAGACGCCCCTTGGCCCGCAACCAAGGACGAACTCATAGACTACGCTACGCGCTCCGGCGCACCAATGGAGGTCATCGAAAACCTTCAGGAAATTGAAGACGAAGGCGAAACATACGAAAGTATCGAAGACATCTGGCCCGACTACCCCAGCAACGACGACTTTTTCTTCAACGAAGACGAGTATTAAGCACCTACGATTGGCGCAAGCGATTAACAATCAATGGCCAAGAAAATTCACATTTTCTTGGCCATTGCTGTTTTGTTTCATCAAAAACGGCCTATAGGTCAAAACGGGTGTTAAAACCGCTGTAATAATGGTGACCTACAGCGAGTTATCGCCATTCAAAAGATTGAAGTCTCATTTGATGGGAGCGCTTAGGCTCTATGGTTCAAAACGGGTGTTTTTGGGAGGCTAAAAATAGGAAAACTCATTCTATGGGTTAAAACGGGTGCTAATAGTGCATCAAACGCGCTAAAAATCAATAACTTTGTGCATTTGAAAATTTTGGCATCTAGACCAAAATAGTTTTGTCGGACAGTAATAATATCAAATAGGTCTTGAGATTGCGGACCCGGTAATGAATCAGATAATTCAATCTTTGTCCAAACGCCTGGTAAATCGAAAGCGGATATGGTAACTTGTTGAAGCTATAATTCCCTTAGACCTAAATCTTTAAGGTAGTTGTAGGTGCAATCATAGATTTGAGGATCTCGGGTAGGGTCATCCATAATCCCGTCGGTGAATTTGCTACCCTCGGGAACGACAATTATCATGCCTGCGCGAGCTCGGGTAAGAAGAACCCGGTAGGCATTTTTCATATAGAAACGCTTGATTATATGCGACGGAGTGTCACTCATACGTGGCGCCCAATCGACATCATTGAATTCCCAATAGGTCCAATCGTTTTTTTCCGGATCATATCGGAAGTCTGCATCCCATAGGACTGCCATAAGGTCCAGTTCAAGGCCTTGGACAAAAAACTCATTAAGGGCGATTTCGAGAAAGTCAGATGAGATGACATTCTTTTCGGAATCGAGGAACCATTTGGGCACTTTGTTCAGGAACTCATTCACTTTCTTGATCTCGAATCCCAGTGGTCTCATTCTGGCTGCCTTGGATGACATAAGTATGCCCATGCGGATATCTTCTGTCTGGCCTTCGGTGGTGAATCCTCGGTCCGAAAGGAAGTGACGTCTTTCGCGAAGTTTATGTTTAGCCACCTCTATGTCTCGGGTGATGTATATGGGGAACTTATCTTTGATCTTATCATAAATCGCTTTAGCGTCAACTGTATTGCAGTCCAGCAGTTCGTGTATGAATCGAGAGACTTTGTCGCTCCGGTTAGAACGCTGACAAGCAGTCAAGTGGAGCGACGAGTTGAACGTAACTCGGCCGAGCGAGTCGAAATGCTTGCAATAGTCGTTGACGGTGCGGCCATCGGTGCTGTTGTATTCATTGCCCAGAAATTCTTTAGACAGATAAATATGCCACCCATCAAACTGATGATCAGACTTGATGGTTTCGAGCCATTCGCATATACCGGCTTCACCGGTATTGATTTCCTGTCCTCCTCCGACAAGACAAACGAAGACGCCCCAATCCCGCTGGTTCATATCCCATAGGAGTATGCCTGGCTCTGAAAACGGGAATGCCGGTTCTTGCCAATATTTACGGCCAGATTGGCCAGGCGTGATCATCTTGGATTTGTTCCAAGCGCGTTGAGCTTCGTCGAAGATTATAACGTGTTGGGTGCCACGTTCTGCATCCCTTCTGAGGCTTACGCGACCTTCGCCAGGGGTGTAATCGAGTCGTTTGTCAAATATTTCCTTCTTGTATCCATAGGCATCGCGGATAATAGTTTCAACAGAGACCTCATTAATGGGCTTGTTGAGATTTCCTTTGTTCTTGCGGAGGTCTCTCTTGAGGGCTTCTGTAAGTACGGCAACAAGCGGCCCATTCCCGGACAACATGCTTGCACCTTCGTTCTGTAATGCTACAGATATATTTAGGCCAACGAGGGTTTTGCCTGCACCGGGGACGCCGGTTACAAAGCATATGGATTTGTTATGTCCGGCTGGTCGGCTTTTGGTTTCCGTCACGACTGTATTGACAATGTAGTTCTCGGCGTCCAGTCTGGTTTCGTTAGACGATTCTCCCATGGTGAAGCCACGAACATTGTTCTTCTCCCAGACATTTGTTGCTGCAGCAATAATAGTAGGACTCGCCTTGAAAATGCCATTGCTCCATCTTTCCTCCCAGTCACTCGTCCCCTTATAATTGGTTTGATCTGATACTATATTGATAGCAGTAGCCAATGTGTTTGAATTGCAGAGAATTGGATGATAGATCATGTCATCATTGGACGGAGTGATCTCAATCTCACGATTAGGAGCTTCAGTAGCGACGAGAATAGGAGCAATCCAATTGTCATTACTACGGCTATGGAAATATTTGAGGCGTAGGGCGTAACCATTAGTCTGCCTTATGTCTTGAGAATTGAACTTCGATGCTCCAGCCTTATACTCGATTACGTAAATAATGCCATTCATCAGCAGAACGACGTCAATCGTTTTGGGTAATCCCGGAATGCTGTACTCAAAAAGTATATGGCCGCTCTTGTCTCGCAAAATGCGTTGGAGATCATAAAACTCTTTGGCCCAAGCCAGGTCTTGTGTGCCTTCTAACGAGCCATGGTTTTCATGATGTCTTTTAGTGAGTTTGCCCAAGAATTCATCATAGCTGAAAGTTAAGAATTCTGAGATTGGGAAGACGGTTTCGTGTGTCATTTATACTGATAAATCAATGGGTAACATTAGTGTCCACTAAAAAATCATAAGAGTTCTTTGAAATTGTTGATATTCAATTTATTGCAAGCGATTTAAAAGTCAACGGATTTGAATTTAACTTTGTGGTCTGTATCAGACCATTATGAATAAAGACCCATACGTTTTCTCTCAATTAGTCCAGTTCATGGATAGGAATCACTTCAACTACCTCGTTCGCAAGTATGACGGCGACAAGTATGTCAAGGACTTTTCGTGTTGGAATCAGCTACTTACGATGATGTTCGGACAGTTGACCAATCGCGAAAGTCTGCGCGACCTCATTGTCGCAACCGAAGCTCACAGTGGAAAACTTTACCATCTCGGGATGGGAAAGTCGGTGACGCGGAGTAATCTTAGCAAGGCTAACGAGCAGCGGGATTATCACATCTTTGAGGACTATGCCATGTTCATGATTGAACAAGCAAGGAAGCGTCGGATCGAAAAAATCTTTGACCTCGAAGGCCATGTCTATGCATTTGATTCCACTACGATTGACCTTTGCCTTTCGGTGTTTTAATGGGCAAAATTCCGCAAACACAAAGGCGGGATAAAGATGCATACGCTCTATGACGTTGAAGCGCAAGTTACTGCATTCGTGCACATTACCAATGCCAATGTGCATGATACAAAGGCGATGCCGGAGATCCCCTATGAGCCGGATGCTCACGATATCTTCGATCGAGGCTACAACGATTATGGCAACCTTTACAAGATAAATCTTGTCGGTGGCTACTTCGTCCTCAGAGCCAAAACCAACGTCAGATTGAAGCCCCGAACGTGGAAAAGAAGACTCCCTAAGGGTGTAATATCCGATGTCGTTGGCTGTTTTAGCGGGTATAAAAGCAGCAAGCTTTACCCCGACGAGCTACGAAAAATCGTCTATGTTGACCCTGATGATGGTACTGTGTACATCCTTCTAACCAACAATCTCACGGCCAAAGCCAAGCTGATTTGCGAGCTTTACCGCCACAGCTGGAGTGTAGAGTTGTTCTTCAAATGGATAAAACAGCATCTCCGCATCAAGCGATTTTGGGGTATTTCCGAAAATGCAGTGCGCATCCAAATATATTGTTTCATAATTACTTACTGCCTTGTGGCGGTAGTACAGCACGATATGCAGTTGGAGCGCAGCATCTACGAAGTCCTGCAAATCCTCGGAATCTCCTTGACCGACAAGACCCATATCCGCGACTTGTTCGACAAAAAGAATATCAACGATGTCAAAGACCTCTATGGTTCAAGTGAACCGAATTTATTTAATTTTTAACCCCGTCCATTTTTAGTGGACAGTAGTGGATTATAGTATCTAGTGCAAAATTAGCCAATATATTTGAAGAACTCGGCGACCGGAGTAGAAAATGTAGAGTCAAGTGGCAAGTGCAAAATTAATGAATCATTTTGTAGAACTCAATTT
>OIZT01000247.1_pt1 | contig 36670 bp, 46 predicted proteins | sample 1588611 | NCBI WGS metagenome assembly OIZT01 (sample SAMN03283278) | human gut metagenome | biome: human-associated habitat; material: feces | host: Homo sapiens | place: Peru | collected 2012
ACATTCCCATTTCTTTAAATTTTCTTTTTTAACTATCATAGCTTTAGTAGCAGTATTCTTATATAAAGGTATAAATCCATCAGGTAAATTGTTTAAATTAACTGTATAGAACAATTTATTATCCTTATATTCAGTTTTAATTCCTACACCACTTATTTTAGTATTTTCATTATCAAGTTCATTTTTATATACTTTACTAGTTTGAGTTTCTTCAGTAGGTAGAGTATATTCTTTAGTTATTGAATAAGATATTAATAAATCATTTTCAAAACTATAAACATTTTCATATCTTAATTTTATATTATCAGATTCATCTCTAGTATATGTACAAGTAATCTTATATTTCTTTTGCAATTCATCATCAGAATATTTAATTATTTTGGCATATTTAGAGTCTTGGTAAACATCAGCATCAACAGTAATTTTATATTGATTTACTTCACTTTTTTCAATTTTATTTTTAGAACTAAATAATTCTTTATAAGTTATTTCTTTATCATTATTATAAAATACTATATAGTATCCTAAAGAATCAGTTGAATCCATTTTTTTATCAGATAAATAACTAAATATCACTTTATTTTGTTCATTAATAGTAAAATTATAAAATTTAATACCACTCATTTTCATAAATGAGGATGGATCACCTAATTTAATATAACCATCAATTAAATTACCACTTGTTTCTTCTTCTTTAACATCATTTCTTATCATTGGTAGAACAGTAGTATTAAAATATGACATGATATCATCCATAAAATATGTACACGCAGCTATAATTAATAAAATTATTACAATAATTGTATTACTAGTTTTCTTCTTTTGAGTATTTACTTCTGTTTGAGTACTAATTTCCTCAATAGTTTTAGTTTCTTGTGTTGGAACAGCTTCTGCTACATTAGCATTATCAATAGTTGGAACACCTTCCATAGCCACACTCATATCTAATTTAACCTCTTCACGTATTCCGTTATCAACTGGTGCTGTCTCTTCTACAAGTGTGTTTTCGACAGGAGTTGCATTCTCACTTACCTGGGCCATACCTTCAATATTATCAGTTATAATAGTTTGTTCTATTTTTGAAGGAGCCACTACAGTATTAACCACAGGAGTTTGAGGAGTACTGGTTAAGTTTGGCATAACTTCAATAGCCTCATTTTTTTGAAGATTTTGAGTAGAAGACATTACAGGCTCATTTGGTTGAACAACAGGTTCTGAAACTGTTTGAGTCACTACTGCAGACTCTTGACTAGAAGAAGCAACTTGAGGTGACACCGAAGGGGCAACTGTAGTTGCATTTGTTGTAGGCTGCGAAACTGGTATTGAATTAGTAACTGCAGGTTGCTGCACTACATTATTAGCTTTAACTGTTTGTGTTGGTTGTGTAGAATTAACAACTGTTTGAGTAGATTGCACTGGTTGTGAAGGAACAACAGTATTAACAGTATTAGCACCTACACTATTATTTACATTTTGATTATTAGTTTCTGGATTCATTAACATCACCCTTATTCTTATTTCTATAGAAAATTATACCAAAAAAAATAAGAAATGTCATTCATTTAGAATTAATCTCTTATTTTAAATATTAAAGTTACTACAAAAGCACAAACTATAGCAATACTAATACCTCCAGAAGAGTTAACAAGTACACCTTTAAAAAGGCCCATGAATCCACTTTCGAGGTACCCTTCACTAGCTCCAGTAACAAGTAAATGTCCAAAATTCATAATTGGTATACTTGCTCCACCCTTAAAAATATCTAATAATTTATCATAAATTCCAAACCCAGATAGTACACATCCAGTTATAACAAGAATTGTATTCATGTGTCCTGGAGTAAATTTAGTTTTTTCTAAAACATACTGAGAAACTGCACAAACAAAGCCACAAAATAAGAACGCAAGTAAATATGTCACTAAAGCACCTCCAAACTTACAGCATGACTAACTCCAGGCATAGCAACACCTTGATTAGAACTTATAACTGAATGTAAAGATCCAGTTCCAACGATTAATATTTTCTTATATTTATTTAAAGGTAAAATATAATCAAATAATGTTATAGGTAAACATAAAGGTCCACTCCCACCAGCATAAATATTATCTTCAGTATAAATTATACTTCCAGAATCTATTACATTATCTAGAGATTCTTTATATTTTTTCTTATAATACATTTGCATAATCTTAGTTCCATAAACACCTAAATCACCGGTTAAAATTAAATCATAATATTTATAATTTCTTCCAGTACTTTCTAAATGACTATGTATTACTTCAGCACAAGAAGGTGCCATAGCACTACCCATATCATTAGCATCCTTATGATTAGTTTGAGTAACATATCCAAAAGTACCACTTTCTATTTTTAAATTACTCTTTTCATTACTTAAAAGCACACTAATACTACCACTTAATGTACAGGTATTAACCATCTTACGAAGTGCTCCATACTCAACCGGAAATCTAAATTGTTTTTCACTAACTAAATTATGACCTGAAACTGTAACAATAGCACTTTTATTCTTATCATCAATTATATTAGCACCAATAATTAAGCCTTCGGTAAATGTAGCACAAGCACTATATATAGTACAACTAGGAATTTTAAACTTACTAGATGCAAGACTGCTCGCAAGACATTGATTTTGTAAGTCACCATTAATAAGTAAATCTATTTCTTTTGTTAATTTTTTACCTTTCATAAGCAAACCTTTAATCGTAGTTTCTTGATATTTTGTTTCTGCAAGCTCTATACTTTTCTCATTTACATAATAGTCATCAATTACTTTATCAGGATTATTACCAACTATAGGTTTATATTTAGTTGATGCAAGAAGTGAAAATTTCTGATTGATATAAACATTATTAAAATAGTATGTCATAATATCACACTCCTTACAAAACCAAATATTATTCCAAAAAGTACACCATACAATATAATACTACCAGTAAGTCTAAATATAGAAGCACCTATTCCTTTTATAAATCCTTCACTTTTAGCATCCATCGCACTACTTGTCATAGTATTAGCAAATCCAGTAGCTGGTACAATAAGTCCACACTTAAATATACTAAGTACTTTATCAAAAACTCCGAATCCAGTAAGAATAGAACCTATTACAATAAATGTAGAAAAAGTATAAAAACTAGCATCACTTAAAGTAATATTAAAAACTTTAAAATAAAATTCACACATAGCTTCAGCAATTACACCAACCACTCCACCACTTAAGAAAGCAATCATTACATTCTTAAATACACTTTCTTTTCCTATAACGCTACTAACTAACTTGTCATATTCCTTATTATTCATTTTGTCACCTACACTTATTTTTACCATTTTTATATTTTAAATACATAATTGTTGTCAAAATGATAAAGTTATGTTAAAATTAACATTGTTATGGCTCATTGGTGAAATGGTTAACACATCGCCCTCTCAAGGCGACATTCATGGGTTCAAATCCCATATGAGTCACCATATTTTGATACAAAATCCCTTATTTTAAGGGTTTTTTATTATTTATTTTCCAAAAAATATGGTAATTTTCCATATTTTCCACCTATTCTATGGTAATTTTATGGTAATTTTTTGCATTGAAATTATGAACTGCAAATACTTTAAAATTAGAAGTAAAAAAAATAAAAAATATTGTTATTGTACTATGTTGAAAAAAGAGGTATCTTTTAGTTGCTATAGAGATTGCAATAATAAAGAATATAAACAATATAAAGCAATAACTAATAGAACTACTAAACAATCTAAATTAGATAAAAGTAGAACTATATCACTATTCACAGATAATCTAAAAGTATGCTATTTGTGTGGACTTAAAAGAGAGCATCTTCACGAGGTATTTTATGGACGAAATAGAAGTAATTCTATTAAGTATGGATTATTTATCCCAGTATGCGAGAAATGTCACAGAAAATGTCATAGTGATACTAATTTAATTGATTCATTGCATAAAAAAGGACAATTACTATTTGCACTTAATTATCCTAATTTAGAGTTTATTGATATATTTAAAGCTAATTATATTTAAACATAAAAAAAGAGAACCAGATACTAGCTATTAACTAGTTTATCCAGTTCTCTTTTTAAATATTCTTTTATCTTTTTGTGTTTTTTAGTTTTCTCACAAAATTCAATATTATTTTTCAATATTTGTATTTTACGTTCTTTAGTAATACTCATATTTAAATTATAAAATAATTACTTATTAGATTCAATATATAATACTTCGTTTTCAAATAATTGTACTTTATATTTGCCACTTTTTGAACATTTATAAAGTAATTTATGTTTACAAGTAGAATTAATCAATTTGTTATTTAATTCTTCAATTTGGGCTTCTTTTTCACTTATTTGAGCCTTTAAAGATAGAACTTGATTATTTGCATCTTTTATCTTATTGTTTAATTCATCAATGATAGATTCTAATTGCTTAATTTTCTCTTCATTTTGATCAACTTTTACTTCTGATTTTTGTTCTGGCGTATACCATTTTAATTTTTTTGTTTCTTTCGTGCCTTGAACATTCCAATCTGAATAAGCATAACAATAATCAAGTGGATTAACTCTTACACCATTTTTTGTAACTCTAAAATGATCGTGGTAGCCAGTAGAATCAGCTCCAAGATGTCCAATTTTATTAATAACCGTACCTCTTGGATATGTTTTTCCAACTGCTAATGGACTTTTTGAGTCAAAATGCCCACTTGCAATTAGATAAGTATCCTTACCATCTTTTACCTCATACTCTACATACCAACCATAATCACTAGCTTTTGCATTTTTAACAATCTTTCCCTCGTATGCCATATAAGAATATTCATTTGTCATTTTTTTATTACCAACTGTAACTTTACGAGGTATATCTACAGCTTTATGCTTAGTACTAAAATATGTAGTAAAAGCTAAATATTTACAACTATAGCCTAAATAAATCATTCGATATCATCTCTTTCTATCTCGATTACATTCTCTATGTCACTATACTTTTTGAAAATTTTATCTTCAAAAGATTTATATATCGCATCAGCTCCTAACCAAGTGATTAATCCCACCCACATAGAATTGATTAGAGATAGTTCTGTGAACGATACTGCAAATGTGATACCAATAACTACACTTGATATTAAACTTGCAAAAAAGAGCCATTTCTTACTCTTTAATTGCTCTTTTATTTTTTGAATTGTCGCAGTACTAACAATAGATGCGGCTATGCTTACTATTAATATTTTTTTTATTATTTCTAATTCCATATTTAATCATTTCCTTTCTACTTTCTTTCTTTTAAGATTAATAAATCATCGTGTATATTTTGAAAGTTCTTAATTGCTCTTTCATCATGTTGCTTGAACTCGTTATTTGTATTATCCATGCTTGTTTTAAGTAAATTTAAAGATTCAGCAATATTTCTATTACTAACAGACAACTCTTTGAGAATTGCATTATTTGCTTCTCTTTCTTGTCTCTTATCTTCTTTTTCTTCCGATTCTTTTTCCTTGCGATCTTTTCTGTCTGAAAATAAATAAACAATGAAAAGAACAGCCATTACAACTGTTCCTCCATACTGAAAGACCAAAGAAAATAACTCTTTTATTTGTTCACTCATTTCTCCTCCTTTCTATATTTAGTTAAATGTTAACTTTAAATATCCTTTGTAAGCTACAAATACAACTGGTGTATTATTATCAACGTTTGTCCAAGCAGAACTTTTAATGATTAAAAAATTAATAACATTATTATTAGATTTATTAATACTAATTGTATAGCCACTTCGACCTACATACTCAATACTTCCTGGTTCACCATTTAAATATCCCTTTATCCCTCTGGCTTCGCATTTAAAAGATTGACAAGTTATGCTTGTTATATTGTCTAACCTTTTTGGTGAAGGAAACGATACTCTTACGCCTGTTGTCCCTGAAGTAACATAACCACTTAATATAACATCATAGTCACATTCAAAGGTATCGCCGGGTTGATAGAATAATAAATCATCGCCTTGGTCATCATAAACTTGTAATGGTTCTGCATTTTCATTTGCAGGTCCATTTACTGAAATTAAATAATGACCATTACTTTTTTTCTTAAAATTTACAGCTACTGGTTTAGAAAATGAGATTGCTCTAGCAGTTTGGATAGATGTTCCTAAAGTTGTATTCCCAGATTTTGTTGTCAGTAAAAAAGCAAGAACAACTTTTGGCGAACTCATTAGTCCTTTAATTTGCTCTTGCTCATCATTTGTAAATAACAGTTCATAGTTATTAACAACATTATTAATAGTTTTAATAAGAGTATCCCCTAGCTTTATTTCTAAACTATCAATAGCGTCATTTATATATTTTGTAATACCAATTTGAATTGTATCAGTCAGAAGAAAATCTTCAATTTTATTTAGTTTACTCGCACGATTTATTTGATCAAGTGTAACTGTAGCACTTGCTTCAGCAGTACCATTAAGATTATTTGTATCTCCAGTAACACTACAAGAAATTTTAACTGACTTGGTACCATCCTCATTATGAGAAACTTTTACATCTTCAATTCTGCCTACCTCTTTCCACTCAGTTGTCCATCTATCATTACTACCTCTATACTTTGAAAATGAACTACTTTTTCCATCGGCAGTTACGGTTCCTGACAATGTACAAAATAATCCTGTACTTCCACTGGTTCTTCTCGCATACACAACAACATTTAAGTAAGATTGATTTGTATTATCTATCGGAGAACTTGACCATTCCATCTTACAAGTTCCTCCACTCATAGAGGATTCACTTGCTTCAATAGTACCACTTGCAAATCTTTGTATATTTAATTTAATCTTCTGCATAAAGTATCCAACTCCCTTCAGCATTTTTTTCGATTTTTAAACCACTTACATTAATATTTTTTGATTTTAAATCATCGTGAAATTCAGATTTCATATAAGAATGAAGTCCCTCTTCAGTAGCCACTTGACCAAAAGTCACTCCTTTACCGCCAGATAATAAAGATTTTGTTACATATGCTGGCGTTAAATTAAATGATTGTGGTATTACTTCAAATTGATCAATTAATTGAAATTCAAAATTATAACTTGAATTTGTTTCTAGCCCACTAAATAAATCTGTAAATGTATAAGTTCCTTCATAATCACTCAATATTGCACTTTTCTCAACTGAACCATAAATTACTTTTACTTTTTTTGAATTTAAATTATCTACAGAAGCAATTGAATATTGAATGCTAGCCTTTGCATAAGTTCCCTCATCATTTAAAGTTCCATCAGCATTACACCTAATTATTTTGCAATTTAAAATTGTAGGAGCGAAGTAATCAATTACATCTATTAATTTATTTTCTTCAGTTGTTCTACCTCTGCTGTCAGTTACAATAGAATTAATTTTAATTTCTCCTTCATTTTTTAATAAGTTTGTTGAAAATGGATTTTCTTGATAGATTTCATTATCTATTTTTGAAACGATTGATTTTACCGAAGCAGTATCGTTCTCTATATTTTTTGAAGTATTTACTGTTACTTTTAATTTTGATTTACCTTTTACGTAAACATTCCAATCATTTGGAACTACCCCTATTTCTTCAATAGAGATAGAACACAAAGGCTTGTAATCATCTGGAACTAAACATTTAAAAGAATAACTCTCACTACCAATTACTGTGTTTCCACTTTTGGTGTAGCATATAATTGTAATTGTTGGATTTGAGTTATTCGGCGTATTTGATATTAAACTAACTGGTATGGTCCATTCTTGACTTACACTTACATTGGTTGCAATTGTTCCAGATGCATCATACATTGAATATTTAATATCGTGAGTGAATCCTGAATTTTTTCTATTTATTGAAAAATTTATAGTATCTCCAAATTTAGTTGAAGAAGTAGCATTTGAAGTAATCGTAGATGTTCTATTTATTTTTGTCATATCTAGATTTTTAGAGACTGTTCTCGTATATACTGTTCCAGAACCACCTGTATAAGTACCGAGTCCAACAAAAGTTGTAGAACCAGTTCCATCTTCGTTATGAGAAACTGTAAATGAATCTTGTCCTACATAGACGTAACCATTACTGGATTTAGAACTTGTTACTGTTTTAGTTTCACTTTTATATGAAGCGGATTTAGGAATCTTAGATTTCATTGTTATTCTTAAGGTTGCAGGTGCATCATCCCACGTATAATAAAACACAGCATACTTATTGACTACAAAAGTAGATTTGTTATTATCCTTATCAACTTTTTCAGTTACAACAAATTTATACTTAACATCGTTATAGTAAGTAACATTTTTACCATTAACTGTATATTGAGCTCCATTAGGACTTGAACCTCCTGATTTAGACCAATTCGTATAATATGTTGCCATTATGCATTACCTCCTCCCCACTTTGTATTCAAATTTCCATATTCATCTTCTTGAGTTATCCATTTGCCTAACTGAAGTTTTCTTAAAATCGTAGAATCAAGAATATATAATTGGTTTTGAGAAATATAAGCACTTTCATTGTCACCAGTCATAAAGCTAATTCTATCCTTTTGAATAATTAATTTAGACTGGCTATCATTAGCTCCAAGTATAATTGTTCCTGCCTTAAATTTAATATATTGACTAATTACGTTAAGATCATTTGTATTGTTATTTAAAATATTTTTAACCTGATTAACTGTATCTTCAATTCCTGTTTGTGTGAAAAGCATTTCAAATGCTTCAGCAGTTTGTTTCATCATTGTAGAAGTAACAATCTCTAAAGACGCTCTTACTTCATTTAATTTTTCTTCTGTATTTTTTGATAGGTCATCAATTGATTCATTAAGTTCTTGTTCTAAACCTGGAATGTTTTTTCTTTCATAAATTGAACCATTAATTTGATCACCAACATTATAATTAGTTCCTTCAACTAAGAGCACATATTCATTGCTATCATTTAAAGTGTAATATTCCTTATCACTTAAAAATGTAGTGTCATCTGTTAATACATATGTATCTTTACCTGAAATCACTTCTGTTAACGAACTAACACTTGATGTTATTGCGTCAGCATCTAATCTTAATGATGAAATATCTTCAGAATGTTGTGTTACTGTATTTTCTATCGTTCCAATTTTTGTATCAAAATCATTAATTGCTTTGGTGTACGTTGCTTCTTTAACAAAATCTCTTTCTACAGATAATAAAATATCATCTTTTGATTTATCAATTTTGCTATCGAAGTTTTCTGATATTACTTTATTTTTTTCATCTATTTCATCTGTTGTATAATAGTGTTCTTTTAAATAATCTATATCAATTGATTCATCTCTTTTTATCCAATGTGATTTATCATAGATTTCACTATCTTGTGTTGCAAATACCCAATCTCCTCTTTTTATTGGATTATCTGTAGAAGTTGGTATATCATCATCAGAAATATCATCTTCAATTATCCACATATCATTTTTCTTATATTTATTTGGTTTACTTGTATATATACTTTTTTTGGTATTAATCAAATCAAAGATAGCCGATGGAACATTAACTTGTCTCCAGCCATATGTTATAGGTGATGTATTTGTGTAAGAACAATATCTCCATTGAGTATCATCACTTGTTCTATACCAATAATCTCCAACGTGTTTAGCTTTTATAAGATCTACATCCCATTCCAGTGCCGGATCTATTTCTTGATAATATGTTTCAATTTTATTATCTAATTGTTCTTGTATTTGAATTTTTTCAACATCATATATATCTTCTATAAATTTATTTAAAGATGAATCATTTGTTGCTACTACATCCCAGTCATTCCAATTAAAAACACCAAGTTTCCTGGTGTTGTTACATTTGTATATCTTATTATTATAAACTAGAATAGTTCCCTTATAATAAGGAGTATTTGGAGGAACAATATATACTTTACTAATTGTTCCTCTATTTTGATTCTCATCAGTTATAGTTTCATCCAAACTATATTTTTTTAAAAGTTTTTTTAAATATCCATAACTAATGTTATCATTGTCGTATTTAGGCTCACTCATTTAAAACTCCTTTCTAATTTTCATATAAATATTTCCAAATTTCTTCTTTTTTAGATTTAGAGATATTTAATGAGTTAATATATGAAAACATATATTTTTTATAATTAGTAATTGAATAACCAGCTTCTTTAAATAAAATTATTTTTTCTGCTTTACTTATATTTGATTCATTGATTACATTAAAAATCTCATTCTTTTTTGAATTTGAAATATAAGTTTTATATTTTTCTTTTTTAGTACCCGTGTATGGATTTTTCACATTTGCATACTTTTCTTTTATATTTTTAATTTTTTGAATTGATGAAATATATTTCTTTTGATCTATTCCATTATTCAAAATTAATGCCTTATATTTATCTCGTCCATCACTTGATAAAGAAAAATAATATTTATAACTTTCTAAATCATTATCAATTAACATTAAATCATCAAGTGTAATTGTTTCATTTTCAGTGGATAATTTAGATAATATATAATTTACTTCATCTTCTGAATATTTCTCGTTATTGTTTAATAATTCATATATTTTTTTTGCTTTAGCACTACCATTTATCGTATTGCCTTCTGGATCTATGTCAGCTTTAATCTTATTTAATTCTGAGTATTTCTTTAAATATGTTCTATATTCATTTATTCCGATGCCTAGTGAACTAAACTCTTCTATTTGTTTTTCTGTTAGTGGCGAATAAGAATTATCAAAATATTCACGTGCATTCTTTGAGGCGTACTGGCCAAATATTCCAGCTTGAACTACAGGTAAAAATCCTTCGTCAGCAGTAAATCTTAAACGACCACTTGATGTATATGAACCTGGAATATCTTTTGTATACATTGATAGCCCCTCAATTGTTTTTTTTGCTTGACCACCACCAAAAGGTGGAATTATATAGAATACTGGTTTAGATAATTCTTTTACTAGATTATTTAAAGCAGTTTTTTTAGTTGATTTTTTAGTTTCTTTATTTAATAACGTAGAAACAGATTCTACACTATTAGATATATCTGGAAGTGCTGATGAAATAGGAAGCCTTCCACCACCTAAGATATTTCCTAAAAATGGTAGTTCACTCGCAACATCTTTCGCTACTGTCATACTATTTTCAAAGAATGATGCATTTTCATTTGACATCGTATTTATTCCATCTAAAACAATATCAGCTGGACTAAATGCTGATTTTCTTCCTGTAATTTTTTCAGAGAAAAGATTATAAAACCAAGCCCCAAAAAACATTTTTGCAAATGCACCTATTAATTTTGACACTGCCTCATCTTTTAGATCGTTTGGTAAATCCTTTAACATATATTTATATTGATTATTTACTTCCAATTGAAATGAAGAAAATAATTTTATAAATGGATTTTTTGAATTGAAAATTGTAGGCAGTGATGCTTTATCTCTTCCAGCCATAACATTATTAGCAAAAGTATCTGCATTCTTCAAAGCTGCAGTTGGTGACATTCCTTTTTCAATATTTTCTAAATACTTAGATCTAACAACTACGTTTGATGTAAAACTATCAATAGCATCAAACATAATATTTGCTTTATCACTGAACTTTTCTAATTTAGTTTGACATAATTTTTCTGATTTAATTAATCTATTACTTAAGAACTCAGAATTTTCAACAAAAGAATCTGAAGATACAGAATTTTTAATAGATAATTTAATTGCTTGCAACATATTCTTAGTACTTACTTGAGAATATGCTTGTGTAATCGGAATAAAGTTTGTTAACGCAGAAGAAATATTTAATCCAACCATATTAGCAGAAACTCTACCTTGAATATTAGACATCGTACTATATATTCCTCTATTAAATGCTTGTTCTATTCTTCTATCAAGTTCAGATTTTTTATTAGCTATACCATCAGTATAACTTCTAAGTTCCGTAACAAAGTTATTTAGCGGATTTGAAGCATTAGCAAATAATTGATTAATTTGAGCCTCCTTTGTATCAGTATCAGCATTTGATTTAACTATTTCATTATATTGTTCTTGAATTCCTTTTTCAGAATGTATATATCTTATTTCATTTTCAAGTGCTCTTAATTTTTGAATATGTTCTGTTAAATATATTAAACTAGATGCACCACCAATATAATTATCAAATCCCTTAAGTGCATTATATTCTGTTATATTTCCATACCTACGTTGTAAGTGATTAAAATATGTTTTTCCTGGCTTAAAAGTATCAGTAATGCCAGCAATGTCTGTAGGAATATCATTATTTATTTTTTTCCATCCTAATTTTTCCATTAGCATTCCAAACTTACTAGTGGCTTTTCTTTCTGTAAAATGTGGAAAATAATCTTTTTTATAATCCATCTCTTTATAGCCTTGTTCTTTTAAAACACTATTAACCTTAATAAATAATTCATTATATATTTTTTTAAATTCTTTTACGGCATTTTGAATTTTATCAATATCTAATTTATTAGCATTAATATATTCAACTGCATCTAAATAAAATTGTGCATTTTCTTTTACATCAGTTTTTGCATCTTCTCTTTTAAGAATTTTTTGTGCTCGCTCTGTATCAGCTTCCATAGTTGAAATATTAAATTTAGCTTCGCCAAGTAATTGAACAGCAACTGATTCTTCTTCGGTTAAACCTAATTTCTTTATTCTATCAACATATTCATTAATAAAATTCTTTTGATTAACCTCAGCAATTTTTAGAGGTGTTATATATGTATCAACAACAGTTTTAGCCACATTTTTGTCTGGAATAATATCATATATATTACGTTCCATCTTTTCAGTTTTATAGGCTAGTCCTATTTTTTTATCTTTCCAAGAATCAATATTATCAATAACTATCGATTCAGCAAGTTCTCTATACTGCTCTGATACATTTTTCCTTTGTAAGTTTGTAATATTTTCTTTATTTGACAATTTTCTATTTCTATCCTCAAGTCGTTCAATACGTTGTTTATATGCTTCAGTAATACTTTTCTTACTTGATTCCATACTTATTATTTGTTGTTGAATTATATTAGCAATTTTTGTGTTCTTATTTTTTTTAGAATTATATAATTCACGTTTTTTATTTATTTGATTATCAATATTTTTTAACGTTTCATTTCGAGCATCTACTAATTTATCTATACTTGCTTTATTATTGTTTATTTTATTTAAGTTTTGCTTTTTTAATTCATTACTTTTCAAATCAACATTCTTGCTTACATCGTCTGGTGTATATTCTGAATTTTTAAATGAAGGTATTTTATTTTCATTTATTTTTTTTATATCAGTGGCTGTTGGAAGAACATTATTACCTAATTTTTCATTACTACTATTATTTTCTTTGAAAGTTGGTAATACCATATTTTTATTAAATAATTCACCAAAAGTTGTTTTTGTTCCTTTAACATTTAAGTTAGTTTTTAATTCTTTATTAGTAGTTAAAGAATTTCTTGTTTCAGTTGGAAAATAGCCAAATTCATTAATATCATCACCTGCAAATAAAACATCCTTAGCTTTTACTTTCATTTCTAAAATATTTGCTTTTCCATCAAATTGACTTTGATTATGATATTCAGCATATTTTTTAGAAGGAGTAACCCAATCGCCTGGATTTATTTTGTCACCTATTGTTGCTCTATATATAGTAATATCTGCCTCTGGATTATTTCTTACCTTTTTCAAAGCGTTTAATGATTGTATATTATATGGTTCATTCATATTCATATACCACTCTGGGTGTTCGAAAATGCCACTCATATTATTTTCAAAATTCGAAGCATTTCCATAATCATTACTAGGTCTATGATTCATAAAATAATCAGTTTCTTTTCCTAGATTATTTATATCATTTCCTATATAAATTCTTTTTGTATCATTTGAAGAATTTTTAAGTATATATTCACCTATATTCTCACCTAATAACTTTGAAATTTCTTTTGAAGGCGAAGAACTAAATTGATTAACTAAATTGTTATTTGTATCTATCAAACTTATTCTAATATCTCCATTTTCTTTTGCAAAGTATTCTATATAATTAGTTTGATTAAGATCATCATATCTTTTTGCTTTTTTATCAAAAGAAAAAGAATTATTGTCATTCTCATTAACAATATAATTTGATATATCCAATTCTTTTCCACTATCAAGTTTTATTTTTACATCTGCATTGTCTGAAAATAAATCATCTAGCATAATTTTTTCAGCTGGTATTTTAAATTCTAGTTTTGTGTTTCCTCGACCATCAGATTGACTAGCATCCTTAGAAGTACTGAAATAAACATATGGCTCATTTGCTATCATTTTACCAGTTTGTTTTATTTTGTTTGCGTTTTCATTTGTGGTTTGATGATATAAAGTCACATATCCATTTTTGTCTACATTTGCACCTACAGATTTTATTTCTTCAATTAGATCCTGTGCATCTAATAAATCGTCTCCAGATACTCTTTGTTCTAAAGAAAAAGAACTTCTTTTAAGTTCTTGTGTATTTTTTTCTGCTTCTTGAATAGAATATTTATTAGATAATGTATTGCTATTGACTTTAGTGTAAGTTTGTGGTATATTATCATCAAATGAAACAGGCTTGGCCTTTGAGCCACTAAATTTGCCTGTTTCTTTTTTGTTGTTATAATTTTCTATTTTCCCAACATTATATATAGTGTTAATATTACCGTTAATTCCAACAGACATTGTTATTTTATAATAATTGCCATCATTATCTTCAAAATAAGTTGTTCTATAATTAAATCCATCTTTTGCAAACGAATGATTTTTATAATCTGGAACATTCTTTTTTCCTCTTTTAGAAGTTTCTGCTAATTCATCAATATGAATTTCTGCTTTTAATTTTGCTAAAAATTCTTGGTCAGTCATTTTTCTGGTAGAACCATCACTCATTTTAACATCATTCCTAAAAGTTGCTTTTCCGGCAGTATCTGACGTTATTGTAAGTTCATCTCCATCAATTCCATATACAATTACATCTTTGTTATTTCTAATATTATTATTAATATAATTTTCGACCTGTTTAGTCCACAAATTAGGATTTGTTCCACTTATAACCTGCCTATCTGCTTTAACCCAAGTCTTATTATTTATTGTAACAATTTTGTTTCTAATATCATTTTTCTCAGCATTAGAATAATCTTGACTTCTATATGCTTTTTCAAATTTATTCTTCACACTTTCCCAGTATATCTTTTCACTTTTGAATCCAATCGATTCATTGAAAGTTTGTAATTTATCAATTATCCACCTATATATTTTTTGAGCTAAACTAGCGTTATTATTTACTATTCTAGTTATATATTCTTGTGTTCCTAATTGTTTTTCTAGTGTTTTTGCAACTACTTCCTCATCTATTTTGCGTGAAAAATCCTTTGAGTCTTTATCATAATATTTAGAATAAGATTCACTTATATCATCTCTAATGCTTTTATAATTTTCAATAGTTTTCGCATAATTTAGTACATCATTAAATAAGCTATTACTAATTGTGTTTTCTTGATTAATAATATCGTGTAGCATTTCGTGAACTGCTATTTCTTCAATAATTGCTTCTTTTGAAGCATTTGGATTAAATACCACATTAGTTTTTCCTTCTTTTGTTTCCCATACTGCATTTAAAGATTCATTATTGAATACAGTTGCATCAAATCTTGCCTCAATATTTCTTCCGTTCATAAAATCTTGAATATTTTTTATTTCATCTATCTTATTATCTGCACCATTATATGCAAGATAAGACTCAACTAAATTTAATCCTTTGCTTGATGTTTTATAAACTTCTTTTCCATTTTCATCTACACTTTTAGTTCCTATTTCACCAATGAGTTTTTCTTTTTCAGATGATATATCTTTCATACTATCTTTTTTAGATAAAACATTATTTTCGATTGTTTTATAGTCAATTGTACCATTAGCTACATTTTCGACGAAATCAAAAAAATCTGTTTTTGCATATTCTTTATTATAATAAGACAATTTATCTGTTAAATCTTTATTAGCATTGTTATTTAATAAAGTTGTATAAACATCATTTAAAGTTGCTTTTACAGGTATATTATTATCCTCAAAAAATTTAGTGTTAAGAGTTAAACTTTCTAAAGCATTAACATCATTTTCATTGAATCGAATACTTTCAGTTGTATATTTAGTATTAGAAGGTACAGTGTTTTCCATTGAATCAATTTTTGAGGTATTATTTTTTGTATTATTATCATCTACGATCTTTGATATATTTGGATCAACTTTTCCAATGCCTGACAAAACTCCACCAGTTAATGCTCCTATTCCTGCTGAATAAATAGCTTCAGAAAGAGTATCTAATGAGAAAATTTCTTTTGGATTAAACTTTTTTTCAAGAGTTAGTTGCTCATTTAATTTCTCTGTAAAAGTTTGGACAAATTCTTCTATTGCTTCTGATGCTCCATTTGAAAAAATACTTACTATTCTTTTATTTTTTATAAGCTTACTTATTCCTTTTGCTAATCCTTCAGACATTTCACTTGAACCACCAAATAATTTTCCACCAATTCCACCAAGTATCTTTTCTGTAACTGCTTCTGTAGCCGTTCCTATACTTGCGTTTAAAAGTGATGATGTTTCATCATAACCATTTAATAAATTGTTATTATATTGATCTGCAAACATATCGCCAAAATAAGCAACAGTACCAGCATATGGAATAACACTATTTATCGCAGATGAAACTGCAATTCTACCAATGTTAGAAGCAGCATCTCCTAAGAATTTTCCTACACCGGTTTCATAACTTTGAACTGTTTTTTGTTCTTTTAGGTCATTATATGTAGGTAATGCAACTTCTACACCATCTTCTCTCGTATAAGTTGTATTGATGTTAGGTAGCATTGATTTTCCACCATCAACAAATCTTCCAAGAGTTTTATCATAAGTGTTTATATCGTGATTATTAACTCTTGCTAAATCTAAATTATATTTATTAAGTGCTATATCATTTCGAGCATCTCTTAACTTTATCAAATCTTGTTTTACATTGTCTTGACTCACGTATTCATCATATCTCTTTTTGTTTTCAACACCAGATTTTAATTTTGATGTAATATCTAAATCTAATGGATTTGATGACATATTATTTACTTTTGTAATATTTTTATTGTTTTTAGAGGACGTTAGATTACTATACGTTGGTAACATTTTATAATTCTTATTTTCATCAATTTTTGAATTTTCTAATATAGTAAAATTACTTGGTTCATAGTTACTAATAGATGTATGTTCACCAGTTTTATATGGAAGAATAACATTATTATTCTTCGCATTTTCTCTAAATTTATTTTCTAAAATATTATAGATTATTTTACTGTTTTTATATTGCTTTTGTGCATCCTCTATACTATCTGAATTGTTGCCTATACTAGGTAGAATATCTGATACATTATTTGTTACTTTGTTTTTTGACGGCGTGTAATAAAAAGTTTTAGAAGTCGCTCTTGGTGTATAATATACAGTTTCTAAATTCACTTGAGGAATTATTTCTTCTGTTATCCATTTCTTTTTTGACATATCCTACCTCCCTAATTATTTTTGTGATAAAAATTCATAAGTATTTTTTGAACCATTCCAAATAACAAATGCATCTCCATATTTCCATACTGTTTGATTTCCAACTACTACACCAGAAGTGTTTTTGAAGTTCTTGTTACCTGTAACTTGTGATACTTTCTTACCACTTGATTTTAATTTTATACCACCTATATTATCTGGTTGATATTGCACACCGTTTTTATCTTTTGTTCCAAACGTTCCATTTAGTGCATCTGGATTTATTGGTCCATTATAATAGTTAGTTTTTATAGTTTGAGTTCCAGAATCAGTAAAATTATACCTTCCACCTGAACTTCGACTAGAACTTCTTTTTGCCAAATTGTATTCAGCTTGCCATTGTCTTTTTGCTTCTTCTGCAGCTAATCTATTTTGTTCATTTTCATATTCTTTTTGCTTATATGCTAAATAGTTATTATATACATTATTGTATTGGTTTAATGCTTTTTCATCTATTTGAGCTTGAAGATTTGCTAAATTTGAACCATATTCATTTTCTAGCTTCAATCGATTTGTGTTATACTCCAATAATGTATCGTTTTTTTCTTTTTCCAAATTTCTTAGATTTTCATTTTTTTGATTTAAAATTGATGTTAAATTTGTACCATAAGAATTATTTATTGATGCATTTTGACTACCAACCATTCCTTGATTACCTAAACCTGCTCTATTCAAAGACTGCTCATTGCTTTTTAATGCAAGAAGTCTATTAATATTAGCTTGTTTTGCATCATTCTCAGCAGTAGAATTAATTTCTGATTTATTTGTATTTAAATTATAAATCGAATTTTTTTGTTGTTCTTCCAGTTGTTTAAGAGTATTATCCTTACTCTCATTCATTTGATCTATGAGCATTTGATTATTCTTTTTTAAACTATCTGAAGCATCTTGTGCTTGCTTCTTTGCTTCTTCTTGCCACAAAGCCAAATTATTAGAAATTTTTGCCATTTTATTCACCTTTATACCTTCCTGCTACGATATACTCGCAACCAAATCTTTCAAAACTCATTTTGTTATCAGTCTTATTTTTCATAATAAATTTAACAAACATAAATTTAGATATTTTTTCTTTTTCATTAATTGTTTTTGCATAGTTACTGTTAGAAAATGTTTTAGAAATTATTTCGCTTTCTCCATCATCTGTTAGATATAAAAAATCTATATTTGTTTTTTCTCTTGGATTTAAAATCAATGTAACCGTTTTTATAGTTTTCGCATATTGTGTTGTACCCATATCTAAATATGGTGTTTCCCAATACGATTCTATTAAATTTTCATCATCTTTATAGTTATCTGTAAATGTACAAATATATCCATCATTTGTTCCAAAATATAGTTTATTGTTCCAAGAAAAAAATACCCTTGCAGGTATATTATCCCAATAGTACCACTCATATTGATATTGTTCAGTGTTTGCATTTTTTGGATATACTTTATATCTACTATCTGCTATATATACGTGATTATTAATTCCAATATAATATTTTCCATTTACTGATATACCAATTGCATTTTCTAAATTATTTTCTTTAAGTAATTTTCCATTTACATAATAACTTCTTTGCATCGCAAATTTTTCTTGATATGAACTACCAATTATTGCATATACACCATCGTTTGTAAGAAACAAAGGATCATTTGTTAAGTTTGCATTTGCATATGAACTAATACATCCTATATTCTTTGAACCAGACTTTAAAGGAAAAACCTCTATTTCATTTAGCATATTATAACTTCTATAATAGATTGTATTATCTGTATCAGAATGTTTTTTGAGAATAGCTAATGTCCCATCATTTAATTTTGAATAGTTTATAATTGGTTCTATACCTATTCTTGCAAAATTTTCATCTGGCCAATATAGTGGATTATTTTGTTCACACCAAAAATCATAATTAGAATAATTTTTATTACCTGATGCAAAAATTCTATTGCTATTTGATTCATACCCATAGAGTTCAGCTATAGTACAATTATTTATTTTATCTTTTTCAGTTGAATTATCAAATTTATATGTTATTTCTACATTATCTCTACCTAATACAGGACTTTCCCCTGGTGTAAAATATATTTCCCCTTTTTCTAACGAATAAGTGTAATCATCTTCTTTTACTTTTTCTTCCCAAGTAGCATCATCAGTTAAAACTTTTACACTTACTATTTCAACAATGTTTGTCTTATCTAATTTGAAAGTATCTTGATCTTTATACGTTGGATTACCTTCTTCATCAACACCTGTTTCTATCTTACTTGCCAAAAATGTATTAATAGCATAAGGACTCATCATATTAAACTTTTCATAATTTGTTCCTCCACCATTTGCATCTCTGGCTATTGAAGTTAGTGGAATATGTCCACATTCTTCTAAAAATTTAGCTTCATAATTAGTACCATCAAATTTAGAGAAAACAACAACTTTAATTCCATCGAATATTAATAAATAACCATTAATATATAATCCAATAGAACGATTATTACTCATTCCATTTAACATAAGAACTGATTCTTTAAAATCAGATGATGTTTGATATAAACACGTCCCTGAATGTACTAAGAAAAATTCTTCTGTTGGAGTATCTATATTCCACGCACCATTTACATTGGTTCCAATTTTTGCAATTTTAGTATATCCATTCCTTGATTCCATATAACCATTATTGTTTATTATATTCTTTGCGTTTGGGCTTCGACCTTTATCACAATCTAGTTCAGATGAAGTAAAATCTACACCTTTAAAACTATCGATTCGGAAATAATTTTTTTGTGCTTGCGTTGGAATACTATACATATTATATCTCCATTCTATAAACAGTTTGTATTTTATTATTTATAAAATTATCATTTGCAATCAAACTATTTAAATTATTCATAAACTCATTCATATATATTGTTGACAATGTAAGATCATCATCTTTATATAGTTCTCCAGCTATATATAGTGGAATTATTCTAGCAAAAGACTCTTCTAATTCTATTTGATGACTATCTTTAGTTTCTAAATCGATTTTTTGAGGATATGCAGAATATAATACATTAACATTTCCCTCATTCCAATTATCTATTTTTAATAGGTTTTTTGTAATCATTTCCCAACTGATAGGTATTTCACTATCTATGTTGTAAAACTTCTTGTAATCGCTTATAAGTTGCTTTAAATCGTATATTGAATCATCAGTTTTATTTAATTTATAAATTTTAATAAGTGGTTCTTTTTCTATAATAAAATTTATTGCTTCGTTGCAAGCCTGTGGCATAGCATCTAAATATGTTTTATATTTTTTATCTTTTCTATACTCATCTAGTTTAGATTCTAATAAAAGATCTTTATTTAAAAACATCTTTTTCAAACTTTCTAATTGAATCTCGCTCCACTTCATACTATTTTTCCTTTCTCATTCATATCCATAGGATTTGCACCTATCTATTGCTATTGATATGATATTAAGGCTTACGCCTTATATTAAATATAATCTGCAAGTGCTAACAAATCAGCAACGGCTGTTGGAACTTCAACAAATTCTCCTCTTTTTATTACCCAAGTATAACCATTAATTGTTACTGGCACTGAAATTTCATCTTTATTATCTTTATCTACTGGAATTTTAATTCTTACTTTATCTTGTTTTACTATCTCTGCCGACTTAACTGCTTCTTCAAAGTCTTTCTTTTCTGCTTCCTTTGTTAAAACAGGGGCATTTTTTTGATTTTTAAGTTCTGCTTCTATATCTTCTTTTTGCATTCTTAACGCTTCTTTTTCTAAAAATAATTCGTTTTGTGCAATAGATAATTGTTCTTTTTCCTTTTTTAATTCCTCGTGCATTTTTTTTATTTCATTTAGTTGTTCCAGTATTTCGTTATTAATTATTTCAGTATCTAATTCTTTTTCATTACTGTTATTACCTACATTTTTATCTTCTATATTATTATCTTTTTTTGACATTTATTTTTCCTCCATAAATTTAAAAGGAATCTCTTAATCAGAGACTCCAGTTTCTATTCTTACTATACCAAGTTCATTTAATCTTTTAGCTGCAAACATTGCTTTCCAACCAATAGTACCTCTTTGGTCTAATGGATCATTAGTTCCAGCAGAACCTTTTTGTTTAACGATAATTTTTGGTTTACCTCCACCTTCACCAATTTCAGGAACACCATAAGTATTCTTACCATAAATTAGAGCTTTATGAACTACATACTTATTTTCAGTATTTCCAATTTTTGCTCCTTCGCCTTTTGGAGTTACAGATGATTCTTTAAATCTAACACCTGCATAGCAACCTAACTCACCCTTTAAAAGAGGCATAGCATTTGAATATTTATTTGCATCAATCCATCCACCTGTTGATGTATCATTCATTAAGTCATATGCTTGTTCTGGACTAATTGTTGCATGATAATATCCGTCAGGGAATCTCTTTATATTGTTTCTTGCAAGATCTCTAACTGCTTTTTTTATTAAAGCACCTGTTAAGACATCAGTGTTTGTTAGAGCTCCAGTTGAAGTAGCACTACCAGCGTATCTAACAGTTGTTCCTTTTGATATTACATCGCCTATAACATTATTTAATGTTTCTCCAGCTTGTTCTCCCTCAAGTTGTGATGTTTCAGTGATAATTGGATCTTTTGCTTGCATTTCTAAAACATCAGATACGGTTACGTAATCTCCATATTGATCTAAAGTAGCTTCAACTTTAGTAATATTAAGATTGCTACCACTTGGTGTTGTTCCTTCAGTTAAAGGTGTTGTTGCAGGAGTTAAACTATTAAATTTTCTCCATTCAATTTTTGTTCCTTTACCTGCAGGAATTTTTTTCTTTTGTGCATCCTCATAGAATGTTAATTCTGGTGTGCATCTTTCTAATAAACATCTATCATAGAATGTTTGATTTTCCGCTGTCAATGTTGACATTGTATCAGTTGCGAATAATTGAATATTTAATTTCATTTTATTTTGTCCTTTCAAAAATTCCAGGTCTTTACTTAACATCTCCATCAATGACCTTTTGAGCATAATTATTAAACTCTTCTGATGACATTGAATCAAAATTAATTTTTATTTCACTATTACTACTAAGACTGCCTGGTGATGAATTAGAATTAGCAATAGTTTGTTTAGCAACGTTAATAGCAGAGTTTCTAAATTTATTTTGCATCTTTTTATATGTATCATATATTTCCTTTAAAGGCTTTGTTTTACCCTCTAAATAATCTTTAAATGTTTCATCATCAAGTAATGCTTGTAAATCAACATTTGGATAAGCACTTTGAAACTCTTCTACATCTTTCCTTGCCTTCTCTTGAAGTTCTTCTTGTTTAATCCTATTTAATTCATCTTCACGTTCTTTATCAGCGATATAAGAAGCATAATCTTCTATAGGATTTTTGCCCTCTTTATCAAGTTTATACATGTTCTCATATACTTTGATATCGTGAACATCTTTTATTTCTGTTTGAGTATAAGGATTAATTTTACCTTTATATGCATCTAATTGTCCTTTTTTATAAGCCTCATCTATTTTGTACTTATAATTCATTTCCTTTTCTCGACGCATAGCTGCATATTTAGCATTTTCTTCTGAAGATTGAACGTTTTTTTCTGGAATTTCTTTATTCGTTTCATTACTACCATTTGATTCTTCACTTTCTGTAGATTCATCAAATTCCATTTCTACTTCTTCAGAATTAGTACTATTTTGTTGTTCTTCTTGAGTGTCTAGTACTTCATCATCACTCTCAATTGGTTCAGCGACATCCAATGTTTTTGCGCTTTCTTCTTCCATTTTTCCTCCTTTTGATTTTTACGCTATTCAATGCGTTTTAGATTTTTGCGCTATTCAATGCGATTTAGTTTCTTTTTTGTCTAGCTATAAAGACAAAATAAAAGCACATTATTGTGCTATCATTTCAGTATTATCATTAGAAATAGGAGCCATAGTTTCTTTATCAATTTGTTCTTGTTGCATTTGAAGTTTTTGTTCTAATATTTTTTGGTCGTCCATCATTTTCTTTTCACGCAATTTCTTTAATTTTGCTTTAAAAGGCATAATTGATTCTGGATATAAATCAATATAATCATCTACAGTAATATCACCATCTTGTTTTAATTTATCAAGTAATTGTACGCTTAATGATTCACTCCACATACCACCAGTTCCAACTTCTAAATTAAGAGCAAAATTAATATCTTTATATTCTTCTCCATTCATAGTTGCAGCAATAGTTTGATTATTTTTTTCATAACCAAACATTCTACTATCGTTATAATAAAATTTGAAGAATTGTTCATATATTCTTCCCTTTTTTTCATATGCAGCATACAATTTCTTTTGATATAATTCTACTGGTTTTTTCGCTTGGTTTTGTAATGCAATAATTGCAGATGCGGCCATATTAGCTCCTAAGACTTCCCCGGTAACAACTTCAGTGCTACCTGCAGTTGTTCTTGTTAAATCAATAATTGTATTTGTTAATGTTAAGGCTTGAACATTAAATCCAGGCGTATCAAGGTATTTAACACCCCAATTTGGATTTGAACTATTGTCAGTTATTATTTCTCCAGGTTCATTAGTAATCATTTGTTTAGCAAGCGCATTTGCCTTTTGAATTATTTTAGGCCACGCAGTTTGTTGTACACTTAATAACATCATTGCAATATTAAAGTTAACTGCCTTATTATTCTGAATACTTTGTTTTACTTCTCCAATTCCATATATACATTTTTTTCTATTCTTATGTTGTTGAACAACAATAGGATATAATTGCTTATTAAGGTAATTGTTATTATCATCATATCTGTTTGGTTCTATCTCAGACTCATCCTTTGAATCATCAAGTTTAATTTTATCTTTACTAGGTTCCCAATAAGTAAGTGGTTGTATTAGACAATTTTTTGTGGCCTTTTCCCAAACTACCTTTCCATTTATTCTTGAATATTTAGTAAGCACTGTACACAAATTTAAATTGTCAACATTTTCATCTTCTAGAATATTGTCAGATGTAATATTTTCCCAACCTGAAACTTTATTTTTTTGTGCTATTTTTTTCACAGTCTCAACTGGTTCAGTATTTGCAATTATTATATATTTTTGATTTTGTTCATCCAATTCTGTTGGATTAGAAAATACAATATTTTTTGGATGTATAATTTCACCACGCATACCACCTACATATGGCGTTGTCATTCCTCCTGAAATTGTAGAATCCCAAAAATAATGATAAATATAGGTTCCAAGTTGAACTGCGTTATCTTGTGCAAGATCATCAAGATGTTCCTCTTTAATTTCCTTCGAAATATTTTCAGCGAACTTAGTAAATAAATTTGCTCCTTCTTCTGATTTAGCCAATAAATCTCCAAACATTTCTGCAGGAGTAAATATCATTTTTACTTTTGAACTTAAGATATTCGATTTCTTATTTTCTGCTATCATTGAGCATAAGTTTATTACAGGTCTAGGTAATGATTTCGTTCTAGGTGTTGCTTTAGGCCATTGTTTACCCTCTACAAAATTTTCACATTCTTCCCATTCATCTATTAATCCATTATTCTTTTGCCAAAGAACACCTGCATTAAATTCTTTCCATATTTGAGTAATGTATTCATTTTTATCCATTATTCATTTCCTCCTGTTCCATAAAACCACTCATCTCTAACATCCTTAGATATGTTATTTATTCCAGCATCTTCTGTATTAGTGTTTTTGAGTGCATCCAATATTTGATTTAACTTGTCATCTTTATATTTAAGTTTTTTTTCAAAATTATCTATAAGTTCATTAAATATATTTTTTTCATATTTTTTATATATTGAAAAAGTTAATACACTAGCAATGTAACCTATAACAAATACAATTAAAAATGCGAAACTTAACAATATAGTATCCATATTTACCACCTCACAATCTCATCACTTTCTTCATCATCAGTTTGCAATGCAAATGGTAAGTTTATAACAATTTCTTCAGTATCAGTTTCAATTATGTAAGATTGTTGTGTTCTAATGTAATAAGTTATAGCTAATCCCATAATTAAATCATCGTGTGCTCCACTTGCAGCTTCTGGTCTACCTTTTTCATTTCTAATAAAGGTTAATGCTTCCTCTAATATTTCTATATCATTTATTAATTCTGGATGATCTCTAAATATTTCAACCAAAATTGATAAAATTATAGGTCTTGTTAATTTTGTAGTTTTAAATCCATATTTATATAATTTTTCATCATAAGCATCGTCTTCTTTATCTCTTAAATATAATTTTGGATAATTTAATTCGTGTAATTTTTTTGTAGGATATGTACTAAAGTTGATTTCTAAGCCTACAAGAGCTGTATTGTAATAAAGACCTAAGCAATATATTTGCTTAGCATATTCATCTTCGTCAAATTCTTGTTTTAATGTAACAACTTGTTCCCCAGTGAAATTATCAATAACCAAACCAGTAAAGAAATCACTACCTTCTCCTGCAGTATCACCACCCAAAACATATGGATGACCTTTAATTGGTTCTTTAAATATTTTTATATATCCATTAACATCATCTATCCAACGATAATTTATAATCTTTCCATTTTTTTCTTCTAAAATAAAATAACCGACTTTTATCGGTTCTTTTACAGTATCAATTCTTTTTTGTATACTATTTGAATCAAAAAATGTTTTACCAAGTACTCCCCACTTACCACAAGTATAAACATCATAATAATATGGATCAGTGTCTTTAAAAGATTCTAGTGTTTCTCTATCTTCATCTGTTAAGAATTTATTATCTTTGTATGTTGAATGACATAATGTAGCTCTTTTAGTATCTACAAACTTTTTCTTTATCCAGTGATTAACTGAAGTTGGATTGAAACTCATTGTAAGTTGCTTCTTAGATTTTCCACCTCTTTGTCTAATTATTAATTGATTTATATCTTTTTCAGTACATTCTGTTGCTTCTTCAACCCATACATCTGTTACCTCACCATTTTCAAATGTGATAGATTTTATTTTTTCTTCATCGTCTAATCCTACGAATATTACTTCATTCCCTGTAAGTAAACACTTGATTCTCATTTGAGAATTATTTATATCAAAGTATTTTCTTATGTTCCAGTTATTAATAACTTGTTTCATTAATGGAAATGTAGATTTACCATTTGAAACGCTTGCTTTTCTCGCAATAATTAAGTTACATTTCTTTGGACTTAACAATTTTATAGTATATCTTTCACCCAAAAAATAACTTTTCCCTGAAGAGCCGCCACCATACAAAATTAAAAATCTATCATCATTATACAAATAAGGTAAATACTTTTCATTAAAAACATTTTTTGATATTTTAATATTAACCGTTTTATCATTACTATTCATCATCTGTTAACTCAATATTAATAGTTACATTATTATTTACTGTAGGATCACCTAAAGAAAGAGCTCTTTTATCATAAAGAGTTCCTATTGCTGTTGTAAGTTCAGGTAAATTATTAAGTTGTAATCTAGTTATTTTTTTTATTAAATCTTCACGTTCTTTATATTTTAATTTATTACCTTCCTCATCCGTAGCATCATATATTGCATCTATTAATTCTTCAAGTTCATTTTGATTTTCTAATGCTACATTTAACCTTCTTTCTAATAGATCTGTTGCTTTATTTATTATTGAATCAGCTTTTTCAACAAAATTTCTTTCTTGCTTTTTTCTTAATGATACAAATTCCTTCTTATCTTTATTACGCTTATAAATAGTACTTACTGTTGTTATTGGAATTTTTAATTCCTTTGATGTTTCTGTTAAATTATCACATTCAAACATCTTTAACATTATTTTATATACAGAAAGTTTGTCTATTCTTTTGCCTTTCGCCATTTAATCACCCTCTTTGAAAAAAACTTATCCATAACTTTTTGTTTTTGATTATCTTCTTCATCTCTATATTTTTTGATTTTACTTATCTTCTTCACTTTTTCTCCTATAAAAAAAGAATCTTCATTGAAAGATTCTTAACCTCACCGATAGCCATTTCTTCTTACTATCAATTATAAAAAATTCATTATACACATTATATTATATATTTTTTGCATTGTAAATGGCATACTTTTTGCACGATTTTTGCATTTAGTAATTAAATATATTAGATATTACATCATTCGGAAGTAAAAGTGGCCTTAATTCATTTATTAATCGATTTTTATTTCTCGAAATAGTAGATGTATCTTTCCCCATTATTTCTGAAATTTGTTCAATGCTCTTTCCCTTAAAGTATTTTAACTTTATAATAGGATAATATTCATCATTTTCAAGCCTTTTAACGACTTTTTCGATGTAACGTAGAAATACTCTAGTTCTATAAATATGTTGATTGAGAGACTCGATTGCGTTCTCTATCAGTTCATTTTTTGTTTGCTTTTGAACATTTTCAGCAATCATTGTTATGCTGGAAGACTTTTCTTGAATTCCATAAGTTTTTAAATCTTTTATCTGTTCTTCTCTATCTTTGATTGAGTCTTTCAACGAATTGTAATTATACAATAGTAATTCCACATTTTTAAATGTATTGTCATTATTTTTTATTAATCCTCTTTTTTCTAATTCAATTAGCATTAATTTAATTATTTCAGATTCATTCATAATCACTTCTCACTCCCTTTATCTTTAACAGTTTCTAATTCTTTTTCTAGATCTTTAATTTTTTGTTTTATTTTTTCTTTATTATCCACTAGTATCTTTGATGGTTTTGATGACATCAATCTGTTAATTTCTCTTAGATTATTTTTATATTTAATAAGTTCTACTCTAATCTCGTACAATTTTCTCATTCAACTTTTCCTCTTTTTCAATGAAAAATCTTAATTCTTTTATAGCATATTTATTATGTGCTAGATCTCGTCTACTTGCTTTTTCAGATTTAAGTTCATTTGGAAATGCAGGATTATATATATAATAAGTTGTATCTTCTGGTAGTGTTTTAGCTTCATCCTTTGTTATCTCTTTTAATCTACTATCATTCATTTATATCACTTTCCTTTTTAATTCTTCTTTAATTTTTTCCAATGCTTTCAAAACTAGTATATTTTTGTTTTTGTTCTAAAGGTAATTGTTCTCTACTTGCTACTATACAATTAAGTTTATGTATTTCTTTTTCTATATTATTTTTAGTATTAATAATATTTTTATCATCAATATATCTTGCAATAATCGTTTTTATATCTAATATTTCTTTATATATTAAATTCAATTTCATTGTAGTTTGGTCCTCAAATGTACTTTCGTTTTTTATGTTATTTAGTTTTCTTGCTTTTTTCACTCTTTATCTCCTTCTTTTAATCCATAACTTAACCAAAACACTGCTTCTTCTAATTTTTGAATTGCTATATCTTGTTCCCTTGTTTCAAAACCCTTATCTTTTATCAAGTATATTAATTTATCTAAATAATCGATTAAACTAGATAAATCACTCACTATATCATCATTGCTCATTGCTAGCTGCTCCTTTAATTTTATTTATTTCATCAATTAGCATATTAATTTTATGTGCAAACGCTTTATCCATATTTCTTGCTGTCCATTCTCCAGATGGAAAACCTAATGTTTTATCTCGAATAGTTATTTTTTCTATATCTTTATCTTCACCTATTACTTCTACTTTTCTATTTATAAATTTTTGTATGTGTGTGGTGTCGAACAAATCTATAAAAAGGTATTCTTCATCATTTTCGATGTGATAATCACCCACGCTATCATCATATTCCCATATTTTTTCGTTGTATTTGATTCTTTTAGGAATAACTTTTCCATTTGCTATCTTGTTAAAAATATCTATTATTTTCATTTAGTACCCCCAACAATGCAGAATCCATAACCTCCATTTTCTGTTAAAATTGCTTTTCCACCTTTATTTATACAATTTTCATATCTACGCTTATTTTCATTTTGTGCAATAATTACAATGAAAATAAAGCCTAATATGAATATAGGTATACTTATAATCATCGCTTTTCTATCTTTCTTTTCTTCTTCAGTCATTACTATTGTTTCCTTTCATCGAATATTTCTTTTACTTTCATAAGGATTTCGAAAATGAATTGGTTTTTCAGCATTAAGAAATACAAATTAACAGATGAATTCTTTTCTATATCATAATTCCTAATTAATTCATTATTTTTTTCAATTTCAAATAATAAATAATTTTTAAATTTTGTTTGATGCTTTATATTTTCTACATTTAACTTATCGAAATTATCTTTAGTTGTCTGTAATTCATTTATATATTCTTCTTTTTCTTTAAGCTGTTTCTTTAGTTCTTCAATTTTATCTTTAGCCTTTATATCACAATACATATACATCAATGTTAAATCTTCTGGATCTTCGATTATTTCTACTTCATCGTTTAACCTTCCAAAATTTAACTGTTCCATAAAATAAGTATTACTATCTATAACATTTGGTTCTAATGAAGTAGTGTAATCTTCTAAATTTTCATTCCAGTAAAACAAGTCATTTCCATATACTATTGTTTTTGGTATTGGTTCATTATTGAACCATTTATTTAATAAATCTATTATTTTCATATATTACTCCTTTGGCATTTTATAAACATAAGCACTATTATCAGTATTTGGCAATAATATATAATTTTGTATTTCATCTAATACTTCTAATGCTCTTTCTTTTGTTTTGTATCTACCTAAAACATTTTGTACTGGTAATGAATTTGTATAAATATTAAATGTTCCTTCTGCATTATCTCCATCACTTATTAATAAATTATCTACTTTTTGAAATATTGTTTTTTCTTGACTTCTAATCCATAATTCCATTATTCCTCACCTTTGCTTTCTAAAAGTTTATCTATTTGGTCTAATGTTAATAACACACTCCCACTCACTCTAGGTTCTTTCATAATTTTTTTAATTTTATTTAATGTTTGTTTATACTTTTCCAATTCTTCTATTAAATAATCTTCATATTCATATTGTTTTCTTTCTTCTTTGCTTAGCCAAATATAAAAACTTTGTTTTGTATAATCATCTTGTAATTTGTAATATTTATGTCCATCTTTTTCTATTAAATCTACAAAACCATAATGTTTTGCCCATCTAGTTAATGTTTCTACATCGTGGTTATCATCACTAAATATTGTTTCTAATATTACACTTATTGGTATTTCCACTTTTGTATTATATCTTTCACTTGCCTTGTTCATTAAAATACTCCTTTACTATTTTGTGTATTATGTTATGTGAATTAGCACTTATATCGCAAAAATCGTCTATTGAGAAATCAATATTATTAAATGATATAAAACTATATAAATAACAGTGCATTAATTCGTGATATAATGTTTTCTCTTTTGTTTCTTTTTTTATATCTTTGTATAACCATATTTCTTGAATACTAGGGAATGTAGTTCCATAATAGCAACCATCTCCACTAAAATCATTGTGAGCAGAACATAATTCGTTTTGTTCAACTTCTTTAATAATCCATTCTCTATCATTCATTTTAAATTTCATACTTATTCTCCTTTGCTTTCTAAATACCACTTATAATATATGGTCTTTTAAATGCACTAAACATTTTTTTAACTTCATCATCAAATATTAATTCTTCATCATCTTTTCTAATAAAATATATTTTTCTTTTGCTTTTATTTCCTGCTGGTGTTACATGCTTTTCAATTCTATATAATATTTGATATACAAGATTATCTTTTAATTTTACTTTCCAATAAAAGAAGCCATTTTGAATACTTACTGTAAAAGTATCTATATCTTTAGTCTTTAACATTACTATCACCTATAAACTTTCTAAGATTTTTTAACCCATCGTATCTGTAACCTCTGTCATCAATATATAAAATCCCAACAGCTTTTTCATTAGTAACACCTACAACATCATCTTTATTCCAATACATATTATCATTTAAATCTTTTTTAAATACTTCAAAAATAATGCCTAAATTTAGTTTATTTAAATGTTCAACTATTTGTCTTGCCGGTCTATTACTTGAAATAACAATATAATAATCTTTCATAAGAAGTTTTATGTACTCAATTAAATCAATATCTATATTTCCATAAATAGAACCATCTTTCCAACCTGTGTATCCGGTATGTATAACACCATCAAAATCAAATACTATTGTTTTTTTCATTACTATCACTTTCTTCTAGTTCTTTCATCTTATTCAAAATTATATTTAAGACTGTTATTCTTTCTACAGCAAAGCTTTTTCCGTAATTTTTTCCAACATATTTTTTATATATTTCTAACTTAGTCTTTGATATATATTTTTTTAAGTTATTCCAATTATTTAACTGTTTATCAAAATTTTGTTGAATACTATCATACTTTCTAGAATTAATAATTCTTCCAGAACAATCACTTCTATCACAATAACATTTTTTTAGTTGCTCATAGGCTCTTAATAATTTATTATAAGCAATGACTAAATCAGTTACTTGAATCATATCTACCCTGTTATTTTCATCAATTTCAAATTCTATATCTAATTCAAACTCACTTTTAGTGTGTTTTTGTTCAATTATTTCTTTATTCATATGCTTGTGCCTTTTAATATATCTTCTAGTATTTCAATTTGATATTTGTTTAATACTCCATAATTATCCCATATCATTTTTAATACTTCACTAATCGCTTTTTGCAATTTATCGATTTTAGGCTTGTCGTATTTCACATACCTTCTTTTTACGTCACCTAAATTTCTAACAATTAATTTTTTTAAATAACTAACATCACTAATATCTGTATCTTTATAGTACTCAATTAGTTCATCTAAATGTTGTTCTACATTTTTATTCATATATTCCTCCTACACTAAAAACTCTACTTAAATTGTTTTTATATTTCATATTCTTTCTTTTTTCTGCTTACTTTTATTAATTTGACATAATCCCTAAAATTGTAAAATTTTCAAATATAATTATTTGTCAATTTTTATCAACGTAAATTCAGTGTTTCTTCAATTTCATTTTATGAAAATTTGTCCATCACTTACTTTTGCGTATTTGAGGTGTTTTTTAAGCCATTTTATCAACATTTATTTTTTACATACATTTACCTATCCCCTAGGAAGTTTGCAGCTCTCTCGTGTTCTATATCCACTGTATCCCACATAATATAGAACAACGTTGTTGTAGGTTCATCGTGATTATACATTTTTTGAAGTGTTACAAGTTTTCCACCATTTACAATGTACATATATCCAAATGTTTTTCTAAGGCTATGCAATCCAAACTTAAAATTTATTCCACATTCCTGTGCTATTTTTTTAAAAATAACTGCACAGTTCTGTCGAGTAATTGGATATAGAACTCTGTGAGTTATTCCATTGTATGTATTTCTCTTTTTTTGACCCATAAATAGGTAATCATTTTTCTTCAAATCAAATTCGAACACATACTCCATAATTTTTTGATGAAACTTTTTATTTAAGGGAAAGTTCTGAACTTTCCCTGTTTTATTTTCCTTTATTGACATATAGCCCTTTTCTATATCAGATACTCTTAATTGCAAGAGATCCTCTGCTCTAAATGCAGTGTTTAAGCCAATTAGTATTAACATATAGTTTCGATACTTTATGTAATATTTACTCTCACTCTTGGCGTGTTCTTTTTCATAAATTAAATAGTCAATTACTCTATTGAGCATTTTTTTATCCTTAATAGGAAGTGTTTGATGTTGTCCACCAATAGTTTTAATTCTTCTTGTTCCTACAAAAATCTTACCCATAGTTATGAACCTCCACTATTTATCCGGAAAAATATATATAATTGAATTTGAATACTTCTTTAGTTCTTCTTCTGATAAACTTGATGAACAATTCTTTAATATAAAGTTTTCTCTATAAGCCTTAATATAATCCATCAATACCTCTTGTGCTCTTTCTAGCGTGGTATATGTTCCTAGAGCTATATTTGAGTCTATAGGTTTTATATCCCATAAATCAAGTGCTGGAACTATTATAAGTTCGTTAACATCTCTTATACGTCTTTTTGTATCAGACATTGCTAACATTATCATCACCTCTATTACTTTCATATTTTTGTTGTAATTCTTTTAATCTGTGTCCTAAAAAAGCTTTAGTATCACCTGTTAATTTTGATTTTCTAAAAATCAATTTTAATGCAAATAAATAATCTAACTCTTTTTTTCTAAGTAATGCTTCATAATCATTTATTTGTTTGTCTAACCTTTTGATGTAAAGTATGTATCCACCTTTTGATGAAGCCAATTTTTTTCGTGATTGCTCTGTTTTTTCAAGTTTATTTATAATTTTTTTTGTTTCTTCTAAACCTTTGCTATTTTCATTTTCTAAAAATATGATTTCTTCGCGCAAAGATTTTATTTTCTTTAATTTTTCTCCACATTCTTTTCTTAATGCTTCTATTAAATCTGTTTTTGCACCCAGTCTTTCTTCTAAGTTTTTTGTTAAATCCTCTAACTCCCTGATTTTTTCTCTTTTTTTAAAAAACATTTTCTTTATTCCTTTCTTCTAAACTCTTCTATGAATTTTTTAAAGTCATTTGCATCTACTGAATCCACTTCTTCTGATTCTATTTTTTTATCAAACCACTCTGGTAATTTTTTTGTGTTATCTTTGATATTTTTAATTTTATTTTTTTCAACAAACCAATTTTTTAAAATAGCTAAAGAATAACTTACAGGTTTATTTTTTCCTAACAAGAGTGCGTGCTTTATCTCTTCAACTGAAAAATCATTTAAATATAATTCCAGAACTGAATACTCATATGGTGTAATTTTTATAGATTGCTCAGTTATAAATTTTATAATTTCACTTTCTTTTTCTATATTTATTTTTTCTTTATTTATTTCTTTTTTATATATATCATTTACATTAACATTATCATTTACATTTACATTATCATTGGGTTTTGAATTAGGTAACCTATTCTCTTTTTGGTTTTTATTTTCAAAAACTTGGTTTTCACTTTCAAAATTTTGGTTTTCACTTTCAATAACCACATTTTTTTTGGTTTCACTATTTTCTTGATTTTTTTCCTCATTTTCGTCTTTGTTTTTAGATGGTCTGCCGCCCCTTTTTCCATTCTCATATTTAGTATTATTGGCTGTTATTTGGGGCATTATCAAGTCAAGTGCTAAGATAGCAAGTTCATTATCAATTGTTATATTGTTGCCATTTAAAGCTAATTCAAATATAGCTTCATATATATCACATCTAAGTGATTTATCTTTTATTTTTTTTATTGAATTATAAAAACTGGCATAAAATACAAAACTTTTTCTTTCCATTAGATTCTCCTTTTTATTAGTTTAAAAGTACTTACTAAATGCCCTCAAAATAAGTACTTTCTTGCATATAAGAGGATGTGATTTAACAAGGCATTTAATCTATCGTATTAGGATTATTTCTTTTGACTCATAGTAATATAGTAAGATATATTTTCTCTTCTCAGCTGCCTTATTTCTGCTTGTAATTCCCTTTTATTACTACGATACTGATTTAATAAATATTGTAATTCTTCTATTTTTTTTGATGTTTCTTTCTCACTTAATAAAAATTCATATTCATCGATTTTTTGATTCATATTTTCTATGGTAGATATTAATTTTTGAATCTCTTTTTTTTGACTCTTATTTTCTTTAATTATCTCGTCTTTACTAATGAAATGAAAAATTATTTTTTTTAAAGGATTTTGTTTTCGCATATCATCGAAGTCCTTCTTCACAAAATGTTCTATTGTTTCCAAATGCAACACATTCTTCAACAGCGTTTTTATATTGAACATTTAAAATAACAATAAATAATACTACTATAATTCCATATAGTAACCACATTAATTTTCTTAGTATATTATCTCTTTTTGATTTCTTTTCACGATATTCTCTAGCGTATGATCTTTCCTGATTTGCTTTTAGTTCTGCAGGACTAACTATAAATTCTGGTTCATTTATTTTTTTCATTTTTTCTCCTTATTTTTTGTTAATATTCCCCCTTAATAAATTGATTTTATTCTTCACTTTTGTTATAATTATTAGTGAAGAACTTTTGCGTATGTTCTTCTTTTTTTATGCTCATTTAATCACTTCCTTTTGGTTCTTTGATTAAAACTTTCTTTTCGAAGTACCACTTAGGAATTTTTGCTTTAATAATAATTGTTCCTGGATATTCTCTTTTCATTTTTTTGTTTAATTCATCAATTAACTTATAACTTGATGCTTTACCAAGACCAGTTAATTTTATTATTTCTTTTGAGCCATAAAATTCCATATTCTTAACTCCTTTCTTTTTTCGCGTGGATATTGATATTTTTTCATTTGTTTTCTTGATCTTTTCTTTTTTTATTGTTATATTGTTTCAGTTTTTGAACAATTTTAATTTTTTTCTCAAAAATATAGTAATTAAGAAAAAACATTAACGTCCAAATAGAAATTTGTAAAAGTTCATATTTGTTCTTATCCTTTTTTCTTGATATTTTCTTGTTACTCCTTTACAATAAAATTGAAAGGAGTAACATATGACGAACGATGAAGTAAAAGTCATAAAATTAATTAAAGATTATATAGCACCAACAGTAATTGATCTTAATGATATTTCCTCTTATACACATATTGATCAAAAAAGATTAAATAATATTTTAAGTTCTCTAATTAAAAAAGGTTATGTAATAGATGAAAGCTATACCTTTATTGATAGAGAAAATAATTGTAGTACAACTGAGTACTTTACTTATTCTGGCACTCTTAAATGTAATCAATTTTTAGAAGAAAAGAGAAAACGTACAATACTCAAACTAGCAGGTTTCATTGTAAGTGTAGCAACATTACTAGTTGGCATAATTGAATTATTAAAATAAATATTGTTAATAAATTCAAAATTAAGATATTATTATCTATTTTTAGTAGTTCTATTGATATTTTCAATAGACTTTTTTTATCTTCCATCGTATCCTCCTTATCCTTCTTTTTCTTCAAATTTGTTGCTTTCAGTTACGTTTGGTTTTACAAAAAAACTAGATAATTCGCAATTTAACACTTGAGCTATATTACTTAGTTTTTCAACATTAAGTTTGCTAGGATTAACTTCATAATCACAATATGTTGT
>OIZT01000252.1_pt1 | contig 36098 bp, 28 predicted proteins | sample 1588611 | NCBI WGS metagenome assembly OIZT01 (sample SAMN03283278) | human gut metagenome | biome: human-associated habitat; material: feces | host: Homo sapiens | place: Peru | collected 2012
TACTCGGCAATCGCATTGGAGAAGGCTTCAAAGGAAGGATAATCCTTCTCAAAACCATAGAACATTTCATTTTTCAATCTACCAAAGAAGGTCTCCATAATACAGTTGTCATAGCAGTTGCCTTTTCTGGACATGGATTGAATGATTCCGTGCTTCTGAAGTTCATTGCGGTAGAATACGTGCTGGTACTGCCAGCCTTGATCTGAGTGCATAATCAGCTCATGGGTTGACGGAAAACGTTCAAACGCTTTATTCAGCATATCTTTGATTTGTTCCATGTTCGGGCTGGTAGAGAGATTGTAAGAAATAATCTCATTGGTGTTCATATCCAGAATCGGGGAAATATAACATTTACCCCAAGACAGATTGAACTGCGATACATCGGTTGTCCACTTTTGCAGCGGCTTCTTGGTGCTGAAATCCCGGTTAATGATATTGTCAGCAACTTTGCCCACATTGCCTTTATAAGAATGATATTTTTCTTTAGGACGTTTGCCAAACAGTGCAAGCCGGTTCATAATACGCTGAACACGCTTGTGATTTACCTGAAATCCACGGTTCAGAAGCTCATGGTGTACCCGTCTTACGCCGTATCTTTTTCTGTTCTCGTTGAAAATGGCAACAATTTCAGACGATAGATCGGAGTTTCGTTCCTTGACTTTATCAGTTTTGCTGATTTCATAATAGTAGGTTGACCGAGAAAGCCCGATTGCATCTAACAAATCATTCAGTCTGTGACCTTCTTTGCGGAGTTCTTGGACGATCGCAGCTTTTTCGCCTTGAGTTGCGCTGCACATCTCTCTTCTCTCAAGGCAATCTCTTTTTTTACGACGGCAATCTCCGCTCGCAGACGCTCATTCTCAGCTCTAAGCCGAATCATTTCTTCTCGCTCTGAAGGGGTCAGTTCTGCTGGTGCTATTTTCTTCTTCATGGCAGGCTCCTTGGGTGGCCGTCCTTGTCGTTGTGCGACCAATCCCTGATACCCTTTTATTGTATAGCATCTGACCCACCTATACAAGAGACCGCTGTCAATTCCTGCCGCTATTGCTGTTTCTGTACATGACGCACCGGCTAATACTTTGGCTACCAGTTCGTATTTTTCCTCCGCTGTCCATACTTTGTTCTGCTTTTTATGCCGCAGTGCTTCCGTGCCGCAGGCTTTTTCTAGACGGTGCCATTCAACAACTGCATGATGAAATCGATCCCTGCTTACTCCTTCTGGGGTTTCAGGCCACTTTCCTTGTCGGTACATTTCTACACACATCTTCTTGTACTCATAACTGTATCGCATAAAAATACCCCCAATACTGGGTGTCCAGTATTAGGGGTACATATCACAGCGGCCTTGTCCGGTTTTTACTTTGCGTACTCGACAGCGCGGCTCTCGCGGATGACGTTGACCTTGATCTGGCCGGGGTAATCCAGCGTATCCTCGATCTTCTTGGCAATGGAGCGTGCCAGCAGGATGACCTGATCGTCGCTGATGACATCGGGCTTGACCATGATGCGCACTTCGCGGCCTGCCTGCACGGCAAAGGCCTGCTCCACGCCCTCAAAGCTGGAAGAGATCTCCTCCAGATTTTCCAGACGCTTGACGTAGCTTTCCACATTCTCGCGGCGGGCACCCGGGCGGGCGGCGCTGATGGCGTCGGCAGCCTGAATGATGAAGGCCAGCGGGGTCTTGGGCTCCACATCGCCGTGGTGGGCCTCGATGGCATTGACGATGACGGGATTCTCCTTGTACTTCCGGGCCAGGTCTGCGCCCAGCTGCACGTGGCTGCCCTCGACCTCGTGGTCAATGGCCTTGCCCAAATCATGCAGCAGACCTGCGCGCTTGGCCATAGCCACATCCACGCCCAGCTCCGCGGCCATCAGGCCTGCAATATGGGCAACCTCGATGGAGTGGTTCAGCACGTTCTGGCCGTAAGAGGTGCGGTACTTCTGGCGGCCCAGAATCTTGATGAGCTCCGGGTTCAGGTTGTGCACGCCGGTCTCATAGCAGGCCCGCTCGCCCTCCTCCCGGATGGTGCGGTCTACCTCCTTCCGGGCCTTCTCCACCATGTCCTCGATGCGGGTGGGGTGGATGCGCCCGTCTACGATCAGCTTCTCCAGAGCCAGTCTGGCAACCTCCCGACGGACGGGATCGAAGCTGGAGACGGTGATGGCCTCGGGAGTGTCGTCGATGATCAGGTCCACGCCGGTGATGGTCTCCAGGGTCCGGATGTTCCGGCCCTCCCGGCCAATGATGCGGCCCTTCATCTCGTCGTTGGGCAGGGGCACCACGGAGACGGTGGTCTCGGCGGCGTGGTCGGCGGCGCACCGCTGGATGGCGGTGGCAATGATCTCCCGGCCCTTTTCCTCCGCCTCGTCCTTCAGCTGCTGCTCGATCTCCTTGATCTTCATAGCGGCTTCGTGACGGACGTCGTTTTCAATGCTCTGGAGCAGATACTCCTTTGCCTGGTCCTGGGTCAGCCCGGAGAGCTGCTCCAGAGTCTCCAGCTGCTTGGCCTTCAGCTCCTCGGCCTCAGACTGGGTCTGGGCCAGGGCGGTCATGCGTCTGTTCAGTTCCTCTTCCTTCTTCTCGAAGGCCTCGGTCTTACGGTCCAGGGTTGTTTCCTTTTGCTCAAGCCGGCGTTCCTGTTTGGTCAGTTCGGCACGGCGCTCTTTGACTTCTCTGTCGTGTTCTGTGCGGGATTTATGGATTTCGTCCTTGGCTTCCAGCAGCATTTCCTTCTTCCGGTTTTCACCGTTTCGGATGGCTTCATTGATCAGACGGGTGGCCTCTTCCTCGGCAGAGCCGATCTCCCGTTCTGCCACCTTCTTCCGATAGGCAATACCGATGGCAAAACCGGCGGCGCCAGCCACCAAAATGCCCAGAACGATCAATAGAATCTGATACCATTCCATAATTCCACAACGCACCTCCTTCCTTAAATTGGCGCAGGAGGGCTGCGGATCGTACCCATGTGAAATTGAGCTTATAATTTGACTTTCGTCAATCTATCGCAAAACGCCACAAGGCGCAAAACGCATACCCCGGCATACGCGCCGGTAATAGGGCAGCCTTTGGGGCTGCTCACATCCTATCTTATTGTATCGGCGGGGAGGATAAATGTCAAGTAAAAATCCCCAAAAAACATTGGGCTCTTTCCGGTTCTTTGATTTATTTTTTACCTGCTCCCTGGATCAGGTCGATGAGCCAGGAAGAGACGGTCACGGTAATCAGAGAATAGGCAATGCGGCGAATGGGAATGTAGCTTAAGGACAGGGTCAATACCGTCAGGTCCGTAAAGAGATAGGCCTTGGATACCCGCAGCCCGGTCATGGCGGAAATGGACAGAGCCAGAGCGTCGTCTCCCCCGGAGGAGCCCCCCTGCCGGACGATAAGGCCCACCCCAACGCCGACAAACAGGGCCCCCAGCAGCGCCGCCGCCAGAGGATAGGCGGACAGGTTCGGCAGCATGGGCGGGAAGCTCTCCCAGAGCTTGAAAAAGCCGGAGACCCAGGCGGTTGAGAGGATGGACCAGCGGATAAAGTCCCCGCCCAGCACCTTCAGGGCCAGCAGATAGCAGCTGATGTCCAGCACAGGCGTGATGACGGAGGCCGGGAGCCCGAACCAGTGGTGGATGAGCAGTACTGTGCCCAGGACTCCACCCTCCGTAACACCGCACTGCTGATGGATATTGTACAGGCCGAAGGAGACAATGGCGGCCCCAAGGATGATGAGAAGCATACGCTTCCAGGTGAAGCCGGGGAAAAGCTTGCGGATCATGATTACCTCCAAAGTTTTTTTGTGTTTCCTAGCTCCCTCCGGACGGGAGGGGCGGAGATCACCCTTCGATCACTCCGAACACACCGTCTTCATAGAGGCCGGTGATTTTCACGTTCCGGAGTTCATTGTGGAGGTCCTCTCCCACGGCATAGACTTTGACATAGTTGGGGGCGTGGCCGGTGAAATAGGCCAGATGCCGGTCTTCAAAAAGGACCTGCTGGGTGGTGCCCACCAGGGCCTGCCGGTAAGCGGTATTCATCTGCTGAGCCAGGGCAATGGCCTCCCGGCTTCGGGCCTCCTTTACGGCGTTGCCCAGCTGGCCGGGCATGGTGTCCGCCGGGGTGCCCGGGCGGCGGGAGTAGGGGAAGATGTGCATGTCAGCGAAGGCGCACCGGCGGATGAAGTCCAGGCTCATCCGGAACTCCTCCTCGGTCTCTCCCGGGAAGGCCACGATCATATCTGTGGTCACGGCGCAGCCGGGGAAATATTCCCGTAGGAGCCGAAGACTTTCGTAGTACCGGCCGGTGTCATATTTCCGGCGCATCCGCTTCAGCACCGTGTCGCAGCCGGACTGCATACTCAGGTGGAACTGGGGGCAGAGGTTCGGGTAACCCCGGAGCTCCCGGCAGAAGTCCTCGGTAATGACCCTGGGCTCCAGGCTTCCCAGCCGGATGCGGACCTGGGGCACCGCTTGGCACAGGGCCGTCAGCAGGGCCGTCAGGGGAGGCTTGCCCGGCAGGTCTACGCCCCAGCTGGCGATCTCGATGCCTGTCACCACGATCTCCCGGTAGCCCTGAGCGGCCAGCTGCTTTGCCTGCTCCAGAGCGGTTTCCAGTGGGGCGGAGCGGACGGGACCCCGGGTATAGGGGATGATGCAGTAGGCGCAGAAGTTGACGCAGCCGTCCTGGACCTTCAGCATGGCCCGGGTCCGCTCCTCCAGCCCGCCGGGGGGCAGGATCTCAAATTCCCGGCGGCCCAGGGCATTGTCCAGGGTGTCCTGGTGGGCCTTGCCCTCCAGGGCCTCCAGCAGGTGCGCCAGGAACTCCTGCCGCCCGCCGGAGCCTCCCAATACGTCAACGCCCAATGTCTTGACAGCCTCCGGGGCGTGCTGGGTGTAGCAGCCGCAGACGCCGATGACGGACTCCGGGTTCTCCCGGCGGCACCGGCGGATCACGGCCCGGTTTTTCTTGTCGGCAATGGCGGTGACAGAGCAGGTGTTGATCACATAGGCATCGCACTTCTCGTCGAAACGGCCGATCTCGTGGCCCATAGAGCACAGCAGGTGCTCCATGGCCTGGGTCTCATATTGGTTTGTTTTGCATCCGAGGGTATAAAAAGCAATTCGCATCTTGTTAAAATCGCCAATTTTGCAGGCGCTCCCTTGTTATTATTAGCCAAACCGACAATTGCATTTCTTCAAAAATATCAGTATAATACGTGCATATTATTCGTTTGGCCCTTAGGCAATCATATTATACATGAAAGCCGGTCGTTTGTACAGCCGCAGGAGGTTTTTATGCATGATTTTGTGATACGCCTTCACTCTGTGCGGGATGTAAACGATTTTGTGACCCTGTCAGCGCCCCTTTGCCGGGTATCTCTATCCGACGGATTTCGTACCGTAGACGGAAAGAGCTTTATGGAGATTTTCTGCCTTCGGCTTTCCGGTCCCATCACCGTTCACGCGGAGTGCACCGAAGAAGAGTTTCACCGCTTCTTCCAGGAGTCCCAGCGCTTCCTGCTTCTTTGAATACGGCTCTCAGAGCACCGCCTTGGGAATACTCGGGGCGGTTTTTTTGCGCGGAAAAGTACGCCGTCTCCCGGAGGGAAACGGCGTACTTGGCATATGGCGGCCTATACCCGGAGGCCCCGGGTGTAAACCTGGAGAATATTGGCCTGCTGGTCCAGCAGGACCAGGTCCGCGTCCTTGCCCGGAGCAATGGAGCCCTTGGTCTGCCACAGGTTCATTTCCCTGGCGGGGTTTTCTGTGAGAGTGGGAAGGATCTCCTCCAGGGAATAGGGGAGCCAGGCAAGCATATTTTTCAGAGCCCGGTCCTGGGTCAGGGTGGAGCCTGCCCGGGTGCCGTCGCTGGCCAGCTTCGCGTCCCCGTCCTTGACCACCACGTCATTGACACCCAGGTGGTAGTTGCCGTCCGGAAGGCCCGCGGCCATAATGGAATCCGTAATGGCCACAATGCGGTCCAGGCCCTTGCACTTGCAGTACATCCGCACTGTGCCGGGGACCAAATGGCGGCCGTCGCAGATGGTCTCGCAGTATAGGTCGCTTTCCATGACGGCCCCGAAGATGGCGGGCTCGTGCTGGTGGAACAGCCGCATGGCGTTGCCTACATGGGTGCCCACCGTGGCCCCCAGGGAGATGGCCTCCATGGCCTGGGCGTAGGTAGCGCCGGAGTGGCCGATGCCCACGGTGATGCCGATTCTTTTGAGCTCCGGGATCATGTCCAGCACCCCGGGGAGCTCCGGGGACAGGGTGATGTAACGGATGCCGCCCCGGGCCAGCTCCTGATAATGCCGGACCAGGTCAATGTTGGTGTTTTGCAGCAGATGCTCCGGCATGGCTCCCTTGTATTCCTTTGCCAGGAAGGGGCCCTCCAGGTGGATGCCCACCAGCTCCGCGCCCTTCCGGGGAGATTCCCGATACCGGTTGAACTCCCGGATGCACCATTCGGTCTGCTGCTGGGTGTCCGTCAGTACGGAGGCCTGGAAGGAAGTGGTGCCGTGCCGGGCAAGGAAGGCGCCGATGGTTTCCAGATCCTCGGCTGTGGCTCCGTTTACGTCCACGCCAACGGCTCCGTGCATATGGGTGTCGATAAAGCCCGGGACGATCCTGGCCCCCTGGGCATCGATGACTTCCGCCCCGGCAGGGACGGCTCCGGCAAACTCAATTTTGCCGTCTACGATGTGCAGGGTCAGGTCCTGAAATTGGCCGTCCACATAGACGGAGCCGTTTTGAATATAGTAGTTCATATTGTCCTCCTGATTGCCGGAATACACAGAGCCAAGGGCGTGCAGCCCCTGCCCTCTCCTGCTTGGAGAGGGTGCCGCCGCAGCGGCGGGTGTGGAGGGGATCGCTGTCCTTTTTTGCCGAGCTTTCGTTGTGTCGTCCGGACCAAACATAAAAGTTTTACGTATTTACGGCGCAAGTGGGATCCTGTTAGCGGGTCCCCTCCACACCCGTCAGGGCTTCGCCCTGCCACCCTCTCCAAGCAGGAGAGGGCTTAAAAACGCACCAGTGACCCAGGTCACTGGTGCGCTTGCGTGAAAGGTTTTAGCCCAGAGCCTCGTTCATAACGTCGAAGAGGATGTAGTTGCTGAGCTCCACAGGAGCTTCCACAGCGCCGTTCTCGATGAACATCTGCTGCTGACGGGTGTAGAGGTCGGTGAAGGTGCCATCGGCCAGACCCTGCTTGATGTAGTCGGCGGAGAACCAGGTGGCGTCGCCGGTCTCAACCTGGCAGGCGGTAAAGTCCTTGGCGCACTGCTTGGCGTAGAGCTCCACGGCGTAGTCCCAGTTTTCCTGCTGGGAGGCGAACTGCATACCCTTCAGCAGAGCGCGGGTGAAGCGGACCAGAACATCGTGGTTGGCTTCCGCGTAGCTGGGCAGGCAGATCCAGCTGGACATATTCACGGAGTTGGTGGCGAACTCCAGCTCCAGAGCGCCTTCGCAGTTCTCCATGATCTGGTTGGAGTAGGGGTTCCAGGCGGTGCAGGCATCCACGTTGCCGGACATCATGGCGGCGACCATGTTGGTGGCATCCATTTCGTAGGCCTGGATGTCGTCCATGGTCAGGCCGGCGGCAGCCAGAGCGCCCTGCAGAGCGGTCTCAGAGGAGGAGCCGCCGTTGTAGGCGATCTTCTTGCCCTTCAGGTTGGCGATGTCGTCAACGGAGGTGACGCCGGAGGAGGGCAGGACGATGATGCGGTCGGTGCTGTGGACGGAGGAGGGCAGGAAGATGTTGGCCTGGCCGTTGATGCACAGCTTGTGAGCGCCGTGGCCGATGTAAGCCAGATCGATGCTGCCGCCTTCCATAGCGGCGATCTCGGAGGGGCCGTCAGCGAACTCCCACAGAGTGACTTCAATGCCTTCCTCGGCAAAGTAGCCCTTGTCCATGGCGGTCAGAACGGACCACAGGGAAGCGTAGTTGGGCATATAGGCCACGTTCAGCTTCACGGTTTCCACAGGGGCTTCGGTCTCGGCGGGAGCCTCGGTGGCGGGAGCGGCAGTGGTTTCGGGGGCAGCGGTGGTGGCGGGGGCTTCGGTCTTTCCGCCGCAGGCGGCCATGGACAGGACCATAGCGGCTGCGAGCAGCAGGGCAAACAGTTTCTTCATAAAGGTTCCTCCATTTTTTTCATTTCCGGCATTGATGCCGGTAAATTTACATTACTTGCGGACTTCCAGGAATTCCTGGTAGACCTCGTTCCAGATCTCGGTTTTCAGCTCCAGGAACCGGGGATCGGTTTTGGTAGCCTGGGTCCGGGGATAGGGAATGTCGATGTCCACGATCTTCTTGATCCGGCCGGGACGGGCGGACATGATAATGACCCGCTGGGCCAGGATAATGGCCTCGTCCACATCGTGGGTGATGAAGAAGCAGGTCTTCTTCTCGTGCTCCCAGGTGTTCAGCAGCTCACTTTGCAGCTGGACTCTGGTCTGGGCATCCAGAGCGCCGAAGGGCTCGTCCAGCAGCAGCACCTCAGGGTCTGCCGCGTAGGCCCGGGCAATGGCCACTCTCTGGCGCATGCCGCCGGAAAGCTCCTTGGGATAGGCGTGCTCGAAGCCCTCCAGGCCCACGGCCTTGATGTACTTCTTGGCGATCTCCTCTGCCTGGTCCTTGGGCATCCGCTTCATTTCCAGACCGAACATGACGTTTTTCAGCACCGTCCGCCAGGGGAACAGGGCATAGCCCTGGAAGACCACACCCCGCTCTACGCCGGTGCCCTCGATCTTCTTGCCGTCCAGGTACACGGCACCGGAGGTAGGCTCCAGAAGACCCGCGATGATGTTCAGCAGGGTGGACTTGCCGCAGCCGGAGGGGCCGACCACGCAGATGAATTCGTTTTCCTTAATATCCAGGCTGACACCGTTGAGGGCAACGGTTTTTCCCTTGTTGCCCACGTATTCCTTGACAACGTTGTCAATCTTCAGCTTGGTCAAATTTTCTCCTGCCATCCTGTCAGCTTCCTTTCGATAATGTCAACAATCTTCACCAGAATCAGGCCGATGATACCCAGAAGGATGATGTACATCAGCATGGGGGGCGAATCAAACGAGTTTGCCAGAGACCGGATCCGCATACCGATACCGGCCTGAGCGCCGGTGGATTCGGCAGCCAGCAGGGTGGTCAGGGCGGCGGAAAGGCCCAGGCGGACGGCGGTGATGATGAAGGGCACGGTGGCGGGGCAGATGACCTTGAGGAAAATATCAAAGTCGTTGGCACCCAGGACCCGGGCGGCCTTGATGAGGGTGGTGTCGATGTTTTTGATGCCCTGATAGATGGTGATGCTCATGGTCATGAAGGTGCAGATCCAGATGAGGATCACGGCAGGCTTCTGGCCCACACCGAAGATGATGACGATCAGAGGGGCATAGCCCAGGGCGGGGATGTTGCGGATGAAATTGATCCAGGGCTCAATGATTTTCTGTACCGGGGTGTACCAGGCCATCAGGAAGGCGATGGGCAGGGCGGTGGCGAAGCCCAGGATGAAGCCCAGAGCCACGCAGCCAAGACTACTTTTGATGTCCTTCCAGAACGCGCCCCGCTGGATCATGGTGCCCACGGCGGGGACGACCTTGTCGATGAAGGGGAAGCTGCGGCCGGTCTTGGCTCCCAGGGAGAGGCAGTACCACAGCAGCAGGGCGGCGAGCAGAGAGATCAGCAGCCAAACCTTATCGCTGATCTGTATGCCCTTTTTCTTCTTTTTCATAGCAACAACTCCTTAAAGGCGATCATTCCCGGGGATGCGTGGCGGCTGTAATTAATTTGAAATTCCATTCAAATATCCGCATCCCCCGAGAGGGGTTATCTGCATGGTAGCAGAAATATTGACAAAATTCAATATGGAAAATGGAATAAAAATGAACTTTATGCACATATCATAAAAAGAAGCCCACATTTTTGTGAAGTATACCGAGAAAGAAAGGATTGACCCCCGGGCTGTTTGATTATAAAATGTAATCAAAGTATGTAGAGAAGGGCGTGTATCTATGGAGAACCAAACCCTGGCCTTTGCGGAGCGGACCCTCCGGGACCATCTGGCCCTGCTGCCGGAAGGATGGGGCCGGAATTTTGAGATCGCAACCGGGCTGTCCGGCGGCGGGGACTACAGCTACTGTGTCCGGGACGGGAAGGCCCGATTTACAGGCAGCACCCCGGGAAATGTGCTGCTGGGGGTTTATGACTACCTGCGCGCCATTGGCTTTGTGTTCCTCTACCCCGGCAAGGGCGGCACCTACGTGCCGGATCTTCGCAAGCCTGAGGACCTGGAAGCGGAGAAGAAGCCGTTTACCGCCAGCTATGCCCACCGGGGCATCTGCATTGAAGGAGCGGATAGCCTGGAGGAAACTCTGGATTTTATCGATTGGCTGCCGAAAAACGGCTTCAACGCCTTCTTTTTGCAGTTCCAAAAGCCGGATATTTTCTTTGAGCGCTGGTATTTGCACACCTACAATCCCAGCTTGCCGCCGGAAGCGCTGACCCGGCAGCAGCTGGACGGCCTGGACCGACAGGTGGAGGAGGCTATGGCCCTCCGGGGCATCCGCTGCCACCGGGTGGGCCACGGCTGGACCGCCCAGGCCCTGGGCTTTCCCGGCACCGGCTGGCACAAAACGGACCGGGAACCGGAGCAAAAAGACCTGGTAGCCCTGGTAAACGGCCAGCGCCGCTTCTGGAAGGGCATCCCCGCCAATACCAACCTGTGCTACGCCAACCCCGAGGCCAGGAAGCGGCTGGTGGACCAGGTGGTGCGCTACGCCAAGGAAACCCCTGGGATGGACTACCTTCACGTCTGGCTGGCGGACGACTTCAACAATGTGTGTACCTGCCAGGACTGCCAAAAGACCACGGTGTCGGACCAATACATAGAGATCCTCAACGATGTGGATGAGGCCCTGACCCAGGCGGGACTTCCTACCAAAATTGTATTTCTGCTCTATCAGGAGCTTCTGTATGCGCCGAAAGCGGCGAGATTGCGGAACCCGGAGCGGTTCTGCCTCATGTTCGCCCCCATCAGCCGGACCTTTGAAAAGGCCTACCCCACATCCTTCACGCCGGTAGAGGTAACGCCCTACGTCCGCAACGCCATGGTTCTGCCGGAGACGGTAGAGGAGAACCTGACCCACCTGTACAACTGGCAGAAGATATTCTCCGGGGACAGCTTCTTCTACGACTATCCCCTGGGCCGGGCCCACTACGGGGACTTTGGCTATATGAAGATCGCGAAAACCCTTTATGACGATATCCACGCCCTGAAGACCTTCCATTCCAACGGCTATATGAGCTGCCAGGAGCTGCGGGCCATGAACCCGACGGGGTTTCCCAACTATGTGATGGGATTGTCTTTGCTGGACGAATCCATCCCCTATGAGACCATGCGGAAGACCTATTTTTCCGCCATGTTTGGTCCCCAATGGGAAAAAGCCCTTTCTTTCCTGGAAGAGCTGTCCAGCCTTAGCAGCACGGACTACTTCAACAATCACGGCCCCCGGTATCAGCCTGACCTGGCGAAAAACTATGGGAAGATCCGGGAGCTTGCCGGGAATTTCCAGATACCGGAGGGCGAAAACTGGGAGGATCTTCGGTTCCACTGCCGGTATACGGTCCTCCTTTCCGGGGCTCTGGAGGCCCTGTGCCTTGGTAAGAAAGAAGAGGCGGACCGGCGATTCCGGGAATTCTGCGCCTTCATCCGGAGCCGGGAGCTTGCGCGGGAACGGCGGCTGGATGTGTTCCGGGTCATCGAGGTGGCCATTCATTACACGGGATTCACCCTTCCCGAAGGAGAGTGAAAGGGAAATATCATGTATAAACAGAAGGAAAATCGATCCCCTAATCGGGACCGGGTCCTGGAGTGCATTTTCCGGAACCCTGGGATCTCCCGAAAGGATACCAGCGACCTGACGGGCATTACCTCCGCAACCATTACGGCCGTGGTGACGGAGCTGCTGCGGGAGGGGATCCTGACGGAGCTGGGAGAAATGGAGGAGGACCGGGGCACCATCGGCCGGAGCCGCATTGCCCTGAATGTCCAGCCGGACTATCGCTATGTAGTGGGGGTGGAGTTCAACTATGCCTCCCTGTCCGGCACGGTCTGCGACCTTCGGGGGAATATAAAATACTCTGTGGTCCTGCCCCACGACCCGGAGAAGGAGTATATTACGGAGGCCCTGATCCAGCTGATCCAAAGGTGCCTGGATTCCGGTGCCGTTCCTGTGGATCAGATCGCCGCCATCGGCGTGGGGGTTCCCGGCCACATGAACCGGGCCGGTACGGGCTTTGTGGGCAGCGGCCGCTACTGGTCGGACCTGGACCCCGGGATCATCCGGGAGGCCTTTTCCGTCCCCGTGGTCTTTGAGAACAATGTCCGCTGTATGGCAGTGGCCCAGAGCCTGAACCATCCCAAGGAGGCTCCCTCCAATTTTGCCCTGCTCCATGTAGGCCAGGGCATGCACTGCGCCCACATCATCGATGACGAGCTTTTCATCGGCACCACCTACGGCTGCGGCGAGATCGCCCATACCATTGCCGTGCTGGACGGCAAGCGCTGCGAGTGCGGCAAGCGGGGATGCCTGCAGACCATCATCACCGAGTCCGCCCTGCTGGAAAACGGCCGGGCCATCTGGGAGGCAGACCCTCACTCCAATCTCCGCTCCTTTGCCAAAGGGCCGGAGGAGCTGACACTGCGCCACCTGCTGGAGGCCTATGAGCTGGGAGACCCGGCGGTGTGCCGGATGCTGACCCTGGCCCTGCGGCACCTGGGCGTGGCGGCCCTGAATGTGGCGGTGCTTATGAATCCTGAGAAGCTGTTTCTCCATGGGGAGCTGTTCCGGAGCGAGGCCGTCCGCCAGGATTTCCTGGAGGAGATCCGCCGGCAGTTTGAGTTCACCGGCAACGACTATACCCTGGGCACCGTGGCCTACTGCGACTGCACCCCCCTGGACGGGGCGGTGGGAGCCGCGGCTCTGGCTGTGCTGAATTGTGTGATCCACACTGAAAAAAAATAAGGAGTGTGTAAAAATGTACGAGTATTTCCGTATTTCCGCTGAGGACCTGGGCAAGGATGCCAAGATCCCTCTGGTCAAGCTGGGGGACTCCGGCGAGGTCTTCTATGAAATGGCTCTGGAGATGGTGAACACCATCAAAGAGCACAACGCCCGGGGAGAGAAGACCGTCTTCATCTGCCCGGTAGGCCCCGTGGGCCAGTATCCCATCTTCGTCCGGCTGGTGAACCGGGATCGGGTGTCCCTGAAGAACTGCTGGTTCTTCAACATGGACGAGTACCTGAACGATGACGAGACCTACATTGACTTTGATTCCCCTCTGTCCTTCCACGGCTTTATGAACCGGACCGTCTACTCTCAGATCGACCCGGAGCTGGTCATGCCCGAGAGTCAGCGGTTTTTCCCGGATCCCAAGGATCCCGGCAGGATCGACCGGAAGATCGAGGAGCTGGGGGGCGTGGACGTTTGCTTCGGCGGCATTGGCATCAACGGCCATCTGGCCTTCAATGAGGCCCAGGACGAGCTGACTGCCGAGCAGTTTGCCCAGCTGCCCACCAGAGTGCTGACCATCAGCCGGGAGACCCGGACCTCCAACGCCATCGGGGACCTGAACGGTGCCATTGATGCCATGCCGAGAAAATGCGCGACCATCGGCATCAAGCAGATCCTGGGTGCCCGGAAGCTTCGCCTGGGCGTATTCCGTGACTGGCACCGCAGCGTGGTCCGCCAGGCGGCCTACGGCGATGTCACCGCCCATTTCCCCGCCAGTCTGGCCCAGAACCACCCGGATGCCTGCATCTATCTGAACGCCAACGCAGCCAAGCAGCCCTACTAAAAAAAGAAAAAACCCTCTCCTGGGAGAGGGGAAGGCTTTAGAAAAGGAGAATGTATTATGTCCCTAGTACCTATGAGAGCCATTCTGGAGGCTACCGAAAAATACAACTATGCCCAGGGCGCCTTCAACGTCAACGCTGTGGCCCAGGCCAAGGCCGTGATTGAGGTCCATGAGATGTTCCGCTCCGCCGCCATCATTCAGGGCGCGGATCTGGCCAACGCCTTTATGGGGGGCCGTACCGACTTTGCCAACGGCACCCTGGAAGACAAGAAGGTTGGTGCCAACAACATCGCCAAGGCCGTCAGGCAGTATGCCGAGCACAGCCCCATTCCCGTGGCACTGCACCTGGACCACGGTAAGACCGTCGATTCCTGCATTGCCGCCATGGACGGGGGCTATACCTCCGTGATGATCGACGGCTCCAGCCTGCCCTTTGAGCAGAACATCGAACTGACCCGGGAAGTGGTGAAGCTGGCCCATGAGCGGGGCGTTACCGTAGAAGGTGAGCTGGGTGTTCTGGCCGGTGTGGAGGACCATGTGTTTGCGGAGACCTCCACGTATACCAACCCTCTCGATGCCGTCAAGTTCATCAAGGCTACCGGTGTGGATGCTCTGGCCATCAGCTACGGCACCAAGCACGGCGCCAACAAGGGCGCCCATGCGGTGATCCGCAAGCAGATCGCCATTGCCACCAAGGAGTGCCTGCTCCATGAGGGCATCTTCTGCGCCCTGGTCTCCCACGGCTCTTCCACCGTGCCCCAGTATATCGTCAAGGAGATCAACGCCCTGGGGGGCACCATTACCAATGCCTACGGCATCCCCAAGGAGCAGCTGAAAGAGGTCTCCAAGCTGGGCATTGCCAAGATCAACGTGGATACCGATATCCGTCTGGCCGTCACCCGGAATCTGCGGGAGCTGTTCTGGTACCGTCCGGAGCTGCGGGACCGGGAGTCCATCAAGCCCATCTATGAGCTGCTCCAGACCAGGACCTCCGATTTTGACCCCAGAGTGTTCCTGACCCCCATTATGGACACCGTCATGTACGGCCTGGTGCCCAACGAGGACGTGGCCCTCATTGTAGAGGCCATTGAAAAGGGCGTCAAGGAGGCCGTGGGCACCCTGATCGTGGACTTTGACTCCTACGGCAAGGCTCCTCTGGTGGAGAACGTATCCCTGGACGAAATGGCTGAGCGGTACCGCAAGGCCGGTATCTGAGAGGTAAGGCTATGGGCGTGAATATTCTGGTGGCCCACGGCGGCGGCCCCACCGCCGTGATCAATACCAGCCTGCAGGGCGTGATTGAAGCCGCCCGGGAAAGCGGTAAGGTGGATAAGATCTACGCCGCCCGGTTCGGCGCCGAGGGCATTCTCAAGGGGGATCTGCTGGACCTGACAGAGGTCCCGGCCTCCACCGTGGCCAAGCTGGCCCACACCCCCGCCTCCGCCATTGGCTCCTGCCGCCGGAAGCTGACGGACGCGGACTATCCCACGGTCATTGAGACGCTGAAAAAATTCAACATCGGCTGCTTCTTCTACAATGGCGGCAACGACTCCATGGACACCTGCAATAAGGTCAGTAAGCTGGCCCAGAAGGAAGGCCTGGACGTCAAGGTCATCGGCATTCCCAAAACCATGGACAACGACCTGGACATTACGGACCACTGCCCCGGCTTTGGCTCCGCCGCCCGGTACGCCGGGGAGGCCGCCTGTGAGCTGGCCCTGGATGCCTCGGGCCTGCCCATCCATGTGGTGGTGCTGGAGCTTATGGGCCGGAACGCCGGCTGGGTCACCGCCGCCTCGGCGCTGGCGGCCCGAGCCACCAACTGCGAAGTGCTGACCTACCTGCCGGAAAAACTGGTGGACGAAGACAGGATGCTCTCTGACATCGAGTCCGCCTGGGCCAAAGGAAAGGGCCTGCTGGTCACCGTCTCCGAGGGGATCTGCGGCCTGGACGGAAAGCCCTTGGCCTCCACCGGCATTGTGGACGGTTTTGGTCACATGGTACCCGGCGGCACTGCCCAGCACGTGACGGATTCCATCATCCAGAAGCTGAAGATCAAGTCCCGGGCAGAAAAGCCGGGGCTCCTGGGCCGGGCGTCTATCCCCTATGCCTCCAAGGTGGACCAGCTGGAAGCCTATGCCGTGGGCAAAAAAGCGGTGGAAGCGGCTTTGGCCGGACAGACGGACTACATGGTGGCCATTGATGCCCACCGGGGGGAAAGCTACGCCTTCGATCTCTTTCTGGCTCCCCTGGAGAAGGTTGCCAATGTGGAGAAGAAATTCCCTCTGGAGTGGATCCTGGAGGGCAACAAGATCGACGACCGGTTCTTCGACTATGCCATGCCCCTGATGATGGACAAAATGCCTGATTACGCGATTTTGAGGTAATAGACCATGAAACATATTTTTCTGAACCTGAAGCGCTTCGATGTGCCTGTCTGCTACGGCGGCGTGAACCGCATTGCTCCCATGGGGGAGTGGGGCGGCTACATCGTGAAAAACACCCAGGAGGCCCTGAAGACCTACGACCCCGCCGAGGTGGAGTTCGTCCAGTACCTGCCGGAGGCCCATCTTTTAAGCGCCGTGGCTGCCCGCAGTGAAAATAGCCCTGTGCAGGTAGGCTGCCAGAGCGTCTACCGGATGAATACCGCCCCAGGCGGCAACTTCGGCGCCTTCACCACCAACCGGCCTGTCTCGGCCATGCTTGCCATGGGCGTCAAGGCCACCATCATCGGTCACTGCGAGGAGCGCAATGACAAAATGGGTATTCTGGCGGAGGCCGGTGTGGCGGACACCAAGGCAGTGAACCGGCTGCTGAACCAGGAAATCAAGCTGGCAGTGGACAACGGCATGACCGTCCTCTACTGCATCGGCGAGAAGGATACGGAGCTGGACCGGTGGGACCAGGTCCTCCGGGAGCAGCTGGAAATCGGCCTGGAGGGAGTGGACAAGACCAAGGTGGTCATCGGCTACGAGCCCATCTGGTCCATCGGCCCGGGCAAGACCCCGGCTGGCCGGGACTACATCCAGAAGATCGCCCGGTTTGTGAAGGAAGTCACCGGAGGCTGCGATGTGGTCTACGGCGGCGGCCTGAAAGTGGACAACGCGGAAATGCTGGCTTCCATCCCGGAGATCGACGGCGGCCTCATTGCCCTGACCCGGTTCCAGGGGGAGATCGGCTTCTATCCCGAGGAATATCTGGAAATCATCCGCACCTATCTTGGAAAATAAGGAGAAACAGCTATGAAACTGGATTTTGAATACGGCCAGGGCCTGATGTCCGCGGAATTGCCGGACAGCACCGAGGTCTTCATCCCCGGCAAGACCGTTGCTGACCCTCAGTGCCTGCCCCAGGACTGGGACAGCCTCTATGCCGCCACCCTGGATTCCCTGCGCCATCCCATGGGTATGCCTGCTCTGCGGGAGCTGGCGGCCCCGGGTAAGACCGCCGTCATCGTCATTCCCGACATCGTCAAGGGCGGCTGCCAGCCCACCTCCCACCGGAAGGTCTCCATCACTGCCTGCCTGGAGGAGCTTTATGCCGGCGGCGTGCGGAAGGAGGACATCCTGCTGCTGTTCTCCAACGGCCTGCATCCCCGTTCCACCGAAGCGGAGATGCGGCAGATTCTGGGAGAAAAGCTCTTTAACGACTTCTACTGGACCAACCAGATCACCAGCCATGACTCTGAGGACCAAGAGCACATGGTAGACCTGGGCACCACCAAACGGGGCGACCCTGTTCTCATGAACAAGTACGTCTTCGACTGCGACATCCCCATCCTCATCGGCCACGTCCAGGGCAACCCCTACGGCGGCTATTCCGGCGGCTACAAGCACTGCTCCACGGGCATTACCCATTGGCGCAGCATCGCCTCCCACCATGTGCCCAAGGTCATGCACCGGGATGACTTCACCCCTGTCTCCGGCCACAGCCTGATGCGGACCAAGTTTGACGAGATCGGCATGCATATGGAAGAGAAGATGGGACACCCCTTCTTCTGCTGTGACGCGGTTCTGGACACCTACTCCCGGCAGATCGCCATCTATTCCGGCTATGCCGCCGTCATGATGCCTGAGAGCTGGAAGCTGGCCAATAAGCGGACCTACGTGCCCTTCGCCGAGGAAAAGTACGATGTGATGGTTTTCGGTATGCCCCAGAACTTCCACTACGGCGACGGCATGGGCACCAACCCCATCCAGATGATGCAGGCCCTGTCCGCCCAGGTCATCCGTCACAAGCGGGTCATGAAGGACAACTGCGTGATCATCTGCTCCTCCATCTGCAACGGCTACTTCCATGACGAGCGCTGGCCATACCTGCGGGAGCTCTACGAAATGTTCCAGCATGACCACATGAATACCCTGGCGGATATGAACCGCTACGGCGAGTATTTTGCCACCAATGAGGAGTACATCCGCAAGTACCGCTTTGCCAATGCCTTCCACCCCTTCCACGGCTTCTCCATGATGAGCTGCGGCCATATCGCCGAGATGAACACCTCCGCCATCTACATCGTGGGCGCTCAGGAGCCCGGCATTGCCAGAGGCATGGGCCTGAAGACCCGGGCCACCTTTGAGGAAGCCCTGGCCGATGCCATGAAGAAATACGTGGGCCCCAACCCCCGGATCCTGGCCCTGCCCCAGACCTTCAAGGTCGGCGCCGTCCACCTGTGCATGAAGGATGACGATTTGAGCAACGTGTAAAACGCATACAAGAGCCTTGCTTCCGCTGGGCTCTTGTTTTTTTAACTTCGATTCAAAAATCGCACAAACCGGTTCTGGAACTGCTCCGTATACCGCCGGCCGATGCTCAGGTCCGTGCCGTCCGTCAGGTACAGCTGTCTTCCGCTGACCTGGCGGATGTGGGCCAGGTTCACCAGGAAGCTGTTGTGGCAGCGGCAGAAACGGTTGGCAGGGAGGATACTCTCGGTCTGGCTCAGGGAGATGGGTAAAAACTGGGTTCCCTGGACTGTGTGGAGGAGGGTCCCGTGGTCCCGGCTCTCGGCGTAGAGAATGTCCGCCGCTGGCAGGACCAGGGTCCGGCCTCCCAGGCGGAAGGTGACACTGCTGCCCCGGTGGAGTCGCAGGTCCGTCTCGATGGCCCTGCGTAGCTCCTCGAGTTGTACCGGTTTGAGGAGATACTGGATGGGCCGGACGCTGTAGCCCTCCCGCAGGAACTCCGTGGAGCCGGTGACAAAGAGAATGCTGGTTTCGTCCTCCCGTTCCCGGAGCTCCTGGGCCAGCGCCATGCCGCTTTTGCCTCCCATGAAGATGTCCAGGCAGAGCAGCGAGTAGGTTTCTCCCGCCGCCAGAGCGGACTCCAGCTCCTCGGCGGAAGCGTAGGCAGTGACGGTGTGCTCCACCTTCATCTCCCGCAGCACGGCCTCACACTCCCGGCACAGCTCCCGCCGCAGGACCTCCTCGTCTTCACAAACCGCGACTCGATACATGTTTTTTCATTTCCCCTTTTTACAGTTTCAGCGCCGTCATGACCGTAAACCGGCTTTCGTCATAGCTGATATCCAGTACGCTTCCGTACTTTTTGGCGATGGCGATCATTTTCATCACCCCAAAGCCGTGGCTCGCGGGGTCCTCCTTGGTGGTCAGCAGTTGGCCTCCGTGGGTGGTGCGAAGGGCGCCGGAGTAGGTGTTTTCGCAGTGGATGGCAAGATATTGCTGCCTGACCTGCATGGAGCAGAAGATGTCCCCTTCCTCCGTTTGCTCCGCGGCCTCCAGGGCGTTTTCCAGCAGATTAAAGAGAAACGCGCACAGGTCTTCGTCGGGGATGGGCAGGGCCTCTGGCAGGATGGCCTTGACCCGGAAGGCGACCCCCGCCTTTTTGGCCTGGGCGGCGAAACGCTGTAGGATGGTGTTCACGGTGAGATTGGCGGTGTAGATTTTGGGGGAGAGCTGCTCCAGCTCCCCGTTCAGGCGGCTGAGGTAGTCCCGCAGCTCCCCCATGTCCTCCTTCCGGGCCAGAACCTCCAGGGCGGCAACGTGATTTTTCCACTCGTGGCGGAAGGCCGCCGTCTGGCGTAGGCTGGCCTGGGTCTGCTCAAACTTTTCTTGGGCCACCCGGGCACTGTGCTCCATGGCCTGGATCCGGCGCTGACGCCGGAGCAGCCTCCGGACGAACTCCACTACTACCTGGACGGCGGACAGGATACCGATGAAGCCGCACAGCAGGGCGTAAAGGGCGTGGGGATAGCCCCCCAGAAAGGCGGTGACGGGATTGGTCAGGGGATACAGCACCCCTGTGCCAACAAACCGGCTCACCCCCCAGACCGCCCCAAGAGTGCCCAGAAGGGACCACAGGAGCAGGCCCATTTTCCGCCGCTCCTTGCTTAGCGTCAGTAGTACCAGGGCGGCCAGCAGGATGGCGAAGCCCATCCAGTCCAGCATAGCCGCGGGGACCCCCGGAAGGATCCCAAAGCGCTCCAGAGCGCAAAGAAGGGCGTGGGCCAGGGCGGCCCAAAGGAGCCCCTGGCCCCTCCGTCCCCCCAGCTCCAGGGCCAGATAAACGTACAATAGGTCCATATGCACCCGGTATACCCAGTTCAGCCAGCCGCTGTCCGCCTCCAGCCCGGCGGCGGACTCCAGATAGGTGCCGCAGGCTCCCGCCATTGCCGCCAGCAGGAAGTACCCGCTCAGAGGCAGCAGCTTCCATAGGAAGTCCTCTTCCCAGGCGGCGAGGACGAACACCAGCAGCAAAACGAGCCCAAGGATCACCCGGGCCGTCATGGCGGCCACGGGCCACACCGTGCCGGTGGTCTGGATCACGGCGTCGGAAAACCGGCTGACCTGGGTGGGAAACACCGCTTGACGGAGCCCATCGACGGATGGGCCATAGGTCACGACCCGCAGCCGCTTCCCGGCGCAGTCTGATGGCAGGGGGAGCCGCAGCCCGTCATATTGGATGCCCTCCGGGTCCACGCCTTCCAAAAAGGTATCCGCCCGGTTCTCTTCCTCCGGAAAATCCGTATAGAGGAGCTTTCCATCCAGAAACACCTGGAGCCCCGTACCGTAGCAGCTGAATTGCAGGAAGCGCCGCTGCCCAGCCTCCCCCAGAGCTCTCTCCGCGGCCACGGGACCGGTACCCTCCGCCGGAATGCCGTCCAGATACCCACCAAAGCCAAATACCGGCTCGGCAAGGCCCTCCTCCGTAAAAAATGTCCAGCCGCCCGAGTCCTCCTCCGTGCAGCCTAAGTACGAATCCCTTTGGGCCCCGTCCGGCCGCGACAGCCGCAGGAAGCACAGCGCCGCCAATCCCGCGGCCAGGGCCAGCACCAGGGCGGAGGCCCAGCAGCGGTTTCTTTGCTCCTTCATGTTTCCGTCCCCCTTTTTCTCCCATTGTAGCAAAATCGCCGGACTTTCACAAGCGGCAAAGGTCCCCTTCCCCTAAACAACAGGATTTTGCCCCCAAACGGCAGGGAAAAATCCGAGGTCCTATGATAAAATAGAGGAAACGGTGAAAAAGGAGAGACGTACTATGGACAAGAAACGCATTCTCAGACGGGGGATTGCCATGCTTTTGTCGGTGATACTGCTCCTGGGCGGCTGCCCGGTGCTGTCCCTGGCGGAGGCCCCTACGGAGGAGACAGGGGCGGTGACCCCTACGGAAGAGACTGAAGCGGAAGCCCCTGAGGAGGAAACCGAGGCGGTGATCCCTACGGAGGAGACTGAGGGGGTGCCCCCCACGGAGGAAACCGAGGCGGTCATCCCTACGGAAGAGACCGAAGCGGTCGCCTTTGCGGAGGAGGCCCAGGAGCCTACTCCTACAGAGGAGCCCGAGGACGGGGAGGAGGCTGATTTTTCCGGCACGAACCTGATGAACCTGGAGCGGGTCCAGCCCAGCGGTTATTCCACAACCACCAACCCCTACGGCTACGATGTGGGGATGCCCTTCCTGATGGTGGAGCAGAATGAGCTGATGTATCTGAATGTCTGGGGAAACCAGGTCCGTCAGGCCTCCTATTTCAATATGGGCGAGAGCAGCTCCCTGCCCACCTTTGCCAGGAGCAAGGGCGGCGCCAACGGCTCCTTTTATGCCTCCACCTACGGCCTCATGGAGGCGGTATCCTTCGACCCCACCGGCAGCGGCCGAAGGGATCATGTGGCCTTTGTGGGTGTCTCCAATAAGCGGGGCTACCTGTGGGTCATCGATACCACCAAGAGCGCTGGCTCCGATTGCAGCCAGCGGGTGGATATCGGCGATTTCAGCTATATGTACGACGGAAATGACTTTGAGGTGCCCACCTATGCCAATCGCAGCTTCCTCAATATTGTGGCCGGTGACTTCGACGGCGACGGCAAGGAGAGCATTGTGGTTTATACCCCGGAGTCCTACAATGCCGGGGGCTGCCGGATCCAACAATGGGACTACAACGGTGACAGCGGAAACTTCTCCCTCCGGGGCAAGAGCAAGAGCCTGCTGATGGGCTATTATAACGACCATCCCTGGTATGACGTGGAAGACTCGGAGGGAAACCAGCGGCGCAAGCTGGGCGTCTCTATGGTTGTTGGGGACTTCAACGGCGACTGTGTGGACGACCTGGCGGTGCTGTCCTACTGCCACCGGCTGCCCAATGACGAGGCCAAGATCGACTACTACCGTCCCGTGGTCAAGATCGTCTACGGCATTAAGGACGACGGCGGTGCCATTGTCAGCAAGTCCGCGGCACAGAGCGAGGAGTTCTATACCAGTATGGGCTATACCGGAGGACGGTACTACTATGAGTTCCCCGTGGGCGCTTCGCTGACCTGTGGCGATTTTGACGGCGACGGCGACGATGACCTGTTCCTGGCCGGTATGCTGGCATACTTCGGAACCTGGAAGAAGGATTCCAGCAGGGTCAACGGTGAGATCACGATGAAGTCCGACTATGTGTATGTTGGAAAACTGACCAATACCGGAAACGACTTTTCCAAGACCACGAATCTGAATCGGACCGTAGAATCCAACGGCTGGACTGACGGCGGCTACCATGACGCGGATGATGTGTGGCAGCGCCTTGCCGTGGAGGCGGTGGCTATCAACGGCAAGGGCCGGGGGGCTCAGGAGCTGGTGTTTCTCAATGGCACTCTCTATGATGTCAGCAACAGTACCCCGGCGGCGGTATATACCGGCGGTTACTTCGACAGCGCCGACGACGGTGCCGGCAGCACGACCCGGATCTCCAACTGCGATATCCAGTCCATTGCCGTGGGCAACTTCGACGGCAACGAGGCCGGCCGGGAGCAGGTGGTCTTTACCATCGCTCTGAAGCATGCCAACAACAACCAATCCCATTTGCTCACCGGCTATATGCGGGGCGTAAATTATAACGACCCGGAGGTAGACGGCCAGGTCCAGGAGTACGGCACCGCCGGAGGCTACGAGTGCCTGGTGCCTACAGATAGTTATGTAAACACAAACGCCCAGGACGCTGTGAGCTTCCTGGTGATCCCCGTGGACCGGAACAACGACGGCGTCCTGGCCAAATACCGGGGCGTGACCTACGCCTACACCGACCCGGACGTGAAAGCGGTCCTCCAGGCAGCCCCCTATTTTGCGGACATTATGGACGCGGGCAACAACGAGACGGAGTATGTTCTCACCGAGAGCTATGAGCTCTCCGATTGGGATTCCGACAATGTCTCCTTCAGCGTGGGCTTCGCTTCGGAGTTCAAGTTCTTGGGGGGCGAGACCTCTATCGAGACGGGCTACGCCATGGACTGGACCAAATCCTTCGAGCGGTCCCTGTATGAGGAGTGGAGCCAGAGCTTCTCCGCCCAGTCCTACAACAGCGTGGTAGTCAACCGGACGCCGGTATTCATCTATGAGTACGACATTCAGAATGAAGACGGCACCTGGAACGACAAGACGGTGATGCAGACCGCCATCCCTCAGGGACCGGTCTATGAGCAAATGTCCGTGGACACCTATAACCGCTTTGTGGATGAATACAATCAGTACATCGCCGACCGGGCCGAAAGCGAGACCTGTTATCCACTACACAAGATCGATCCCGCCGCAAACTGGCTGGAGGGCAACGAGGGCAATCCCTACCGCTACAACCACGACGGTTGGAGCTACACGGACATCAACGCCGCGGCCATCAGCAAGTCGGAATTTGCCCTTGGCTACAACGGCTCCTTGGACAAGGTGGCCTGGACAAAGGAAAACACCACCACCAAAAGCGTGGAAATGTCCCACGGCTTCTTCTTCAACAGCTCCATCAAGTGGGGAGCGAGTGACAACGGCCCCAAGTTCGGTGTGACCACCAGCCTGGAATACTCCGACGGCAAGGGTAACTCTACTTCCAAGGGCACTGCGGTGGGTGCCAGCTGCACCGTCACCAGCATCGATAAGCAGGGCCTGGTGGCCGATGGTATTCCGGCCTCTGTGGTGGACTCCTACGGATTCCATTGGAGTCTGGGTCAGTGGGAGCAGCACCTCAGCGGCGCGGACGGCAACCAGACCCCCTTCATAGGGTACTGCATTACCAATCTCTCCTCTCCGCCGAACCCGGTCAGTGACCTGGACGGGATCATCCATCCGGATGAGAACGCCATCACCCTGACCTGGACCAAGCCCGAGACGGAATCCGGCGGCCCGGAGATTGCAGGATTTTATGTCTACCGGGTGGAGGATGGCACCTATATCAAAATCTCCGAAAAGCTCTCGGCAGACACTGTGGAGTACACGATCACGGATATTGACCTGAGCGGTGAATATACCTACGTTGTCACCACGGTGGCAACCCTGGATGGAAAAGACTACGAAAGTGTCTGGTCCAATGAGGTCAATTATCGGCCGGACAGCACGCCCTACATCGGCAGCAACGGCAATTGGTGGGTGGGCAGCACCGATACCGGCGTCAAGGCCGCCGGGAAGAACGGCAAAGACGGCAAGGACGGCAATACTCCCTACATCGGTGAAAACGGCAACTGGTGGATCGGCCTGACGGATACCCGGGTCAAGGCCGCGGGCACCGACGGCAAGGACGGCGAAAAGGGCGAAAACGGCGACACCCCCTACATCGGCGACAATGGCAACTGGTGGATCGGGGACGTGGATACCGAGGTCCAGGCTGTGGGCAACACCCCAACCGTCGGCGAAAACGGAAACTGGTACATCGACGGCGAGGATACCGGCTACCCCGCTGTAGCCAAAGACGGCGTCACTCCCACCATCGGTGAAAACGGCAACTGGTGGCTGGACGACCTGGATACCGGTGTGCCCGCCAAGGGCCAGGACGGTGAGGACGGAAAAGACGGTCAGGACGGCTTGACGCCCGCCATTGGCGAGAACGGCAACTGGTGGATCGGTGACACGGATACCGGTCACAGAGCCACGGGCCAGGACGGCGAAGACGGCCTGACCCCCACCATTGGCGAAGACGGCTGCTGGTGGATCGGCGATGTGAATACCAACGTCAAAGCTGCCGGGGAGCCTGGCCTGACGCCTAGAATCGGCGAAAACGGCAACTGGTGGCTGGGGGACAACGACTCCGGCCACAGGGCTATCGGCCTGGACGGCAAGGACGGCCAGGATGGCAAAGACGGTCAGGACGGCATCACCCCTCGCTTGAAAATTGACCAGAATGGCCTCTGGTGTGTCTCCTACGACGAGGGAGCCACCTGGACCTCCCTCAACGTTCTGGCCATCGGCGAAAAGGGAGAAAAGGGAGACAAAGGCGATAAAGGCGACAAGGGCGATAAAGGCGATAAGGGTGACCAAGGCAGCCAGGGTATCCAGGGTGCCCAGGGCATCCAAGGTGTCAAGGGCGATAAGGGCGACACCGGTGCGACAGGTGCCACGGGTGCCACCGGCCCAAGAGGCGCCACCGGAGCGACGGGAGCCACCGGAGCGAGAGGCGCAACCGGTGCCACGGGCGCTATGGGTGCCACCGGAGCCACCGGCGCGAAGGGAGACAAAGGCGATAAGGGCGACCCGGGCACCGACGGCAAGGACGGCGAGGCCCTGGGAGGTATCGACGGTGCCCAGATCGACGCCGACGGCAACCTGATCCTCATGCTCTCCGACGGCACCACCATCAATGCCGGCCAAGTCCGGGACAGTTCCGCAGCCTCCCAAACCCTCCCAGACCAGACGAACAGTTCTCCCGAACCCCTCACCGTCGCCGCCTATAGCGTAGCAGGTATATCCCTCCTGGGCGCGGTGACCTGGCTCATCATCCTCCTCATCAAAAAGCGGAAACACTCTATCCTTTCCTAAATACGCAAACACAGGGCTGCCTCAAAACGATTTTTCAAAATCGTTCGAGGCAGCCCCTTGTCGACACTCTGAACCACCGGCTTCGCCGGTGGATGTGTTTTTACTTGTAAATTTGGTGGAACCGTCCTATAATAAAAGAAAACGCATCACCCAAAAAGGAGAGCACACCATGTCCGACTGTTGTCTGCCCCACGATCATGGGGGAGTATTTGAGCATCACAAAGAAAAAATGCCGCCGATGGAGTCCTTTGAACGGACGGCGGATCTGTTTAAGAAGCTGGACGACCCCAACCGGCTGAAAATTTTCTGGCTGCTGTGCCACTGCGAGGAGTGCGTCATCAATCTGTCTTCGCTGATGGATATGTCCAGCCCTGCCGTATCCCACCACCTGAACAAGCTGCGGACCAGCGGGCTGATCGTCAGCCGCCGGGAGGGGAAAGAGGTCTACTACAAAGCTGCCGACACCCCGGAAAGCCAGACGCTTCATGAGACCATTGAGCACGTGATGGAGATCGCCTGCCCCAAATAATAATGTTTTATTAATTCTTCGCCGCTTCCGTTGACATTTCTCCGGAAAAATGGTATGTTGGTGGGAGAATGCGACGAAAGGATTGAACATATGAAAAAGTTGATTGCTTGGATCCTGATCCTTGTTTTGTCCCTTTCCCTGGCTGCCTGTGGCGGCAAGACCGAGCCGACGGCGGCGACCACCGAGGCCGCACCGGAAACGACGGCGGCACCCGAAACCACCGAAGCGGTGGAGACCACCGAGGAGCCTACCGTGCTGGCCAAGCCCCTCTACGGCGAGATCCTGGATGCCTATTTTGATGCTCTGCTTCAGGGCTTCACTCCGGAGCAGTATGCGGAAAAAGACCTCAACTACCTGGTGGGCGTTGTGGGCGATGTGGCCAAGGTGGGCTACAGCCTGGAAGACCTGGACGGCGACGGCAGCATGGAGCTGCTGCTCGGCGCAGTGGGCGCGCCTGAGATCTACGCCATGTACACCATGAAGGACGGCGTGGAGACTCAGGTCATCGATGCCGGAGAGCGCAACAGCTACCGCTTGGGTACCGATGGCGTGTTCATCAACCAGAGCTCCAATTCCGCGGCCCAGTCCGGCACCATGCTCTTCACCTTTGAAAACGGGGAGCTCCATTTCCAGGACGGCCTGGTCTGCGACTTCTCCGTGGACGAGAAGAATCCCTGGTTCTATGTCAAAGACCCAAACTGGAGCACCTACGAGGCCTTGGACACCGAAAGCGCCGAAGCCATCATTGCGCAGCTGGACGCCAATGTCCGGCCCATTTCCTACATCCCCTTCTCCGAGTACCAGAGCTAAAAAAATCCGGGGCATTTCGCCCCGGATTTTTTGGCCTTAGTAGCAGCCGCACCCGCCGGTATGGTTGTTGTTGGTGCATCCGCAGTCGTTATTGCCGCCGCATCCGCAGGAGAACAGGAGGATCAGGATGATGATCCACCAGAAGTTGTTGCCGCCGCAAAAACCGTTGTTACCGCACATAATAAGCCCTCCGCATACTTTATTTGAGCTTTACCGCTCAATCCATGCTATTCGGCAGCGGGAAAAATGTGCGGGAAAGGAAAAAACACTGTCATCACACCCCGGTGACCTGGGTCACCGGAGGGCAATGACAGAGAAGTTTACTGCTGCACCTCAAACTTATAGCCCACGCCCCAGACGGTTTTCAGGTTCCACTGGTCAGAGACACCTTCCAGCTTTTCTCTCAGGCGCTTGACGTGGACATCCACCGTGCGGGAGTCACCGAAGTAATCGAAGCCCCAGACCTCGTCCAGCAGCTGATTGCGGGTATAGACCCGGTTGGGGGAGGAGGCCAGGTAGTAGAGCAGCTCCATCTCCTTGGGGGGCGTGTCCACTTTTTTGCCGTTGACGGTAAGCTCGAAGGCATCCATGTCAATGATCAGCTTGTCGAAAACCAGACGGCGAGCCTTTTTCTCGGCAGTGGCTCCGGAGCTGCGGCGCAGCACCGCCTCGATGCGGGCCAGGACCTCCTTCATTTCGAAGGGCTTGGTGACGTAGTCATCGGCGCCGTTCTTGAGACCGGCTACCTTGTCATCGGTCTCGCCCTTGGCGGTGAGCATGATGACGGGAGTCTGGCTCTCAGCCCGGATAGCCCGGCAGACCGCCCAGCCATCCATGACAGGCATCATCACGTCCAGCAGCACCAGGTCCGGCTTAATGGCCCGGAACTTGGCCAACCCCTGGCCGCCGTCTGCGGCGATGGTCACGGCGTAGCCCTCTTTTTCCAGATACATTTGCAAAAGCTCCGCAATATTCCGGTCGTCTTCTACGATCAATACAGATACTGCCATTGGTGATCCTCTCCTTTTCGCCCCTTGGGGCGTTTCTTCTTATTTACCCCCATTATACCGCAAACCAAGGCGGTATAGTGAATAATTTGTAAAGAGTTCCATGGCAATTTGTGAACGAGAAAGGGGCGGCACCAAAGAAAGATCAGGGATGCTTTCTAAGCTCAAAGCACACGGATGCAACTCCGGCGGCTAGCAGTGCCAGGGCACTGAGTCCCAGCCGTCCATCCAAGGAGACGCTCAAAGCATTGACACAGATGGGAGAGAGAAACTGTCCCAGGGAGCTGGATCCGCAGTACAGGGCAATTGCCATGGTGGCTTGAGATGGATCTACGGAGGCAGTGGCCTTTAGATATCCTGCTGGCATACGAAGAGAAAATACAAAGCCAAGCATAGCGGCGGCTAGATAAAAGAAGGAAATGTGGCTGCCGAAATAGGAAAGCAGCATGGCAAAGCCGGAAACCAGGAAAATAGCGGGAAGGGCGAATTTTTTGATTTTTGAAAGGATCCTTCCGCCGAGCACCCCGGAAAGAATACCGACGGTGGACTGCACAGCAAGGATCCGACCACTGACGGAGGTATTTCCCAGAGCTCTGTGCTCCAATAGGAGGGCAACATTGTTCTGAAAGGCGAAAAATAGCATTGCGAACAGGACGCTCTGGCAGAGGTAGAAAGGTAAATCGCCGCTGCATATGCTTCTATAGGCCGACTGCCGCTGAGTCTGTGGTTTTCCCGCGGGCTGCAGCAGAATCAGAAACAGCACAGGCAGGAGCAGCAGGTAGGCAAAGTAAGCGTGCCACCAACAGTCGGATGCCAGTTTTCCACCCAAAAAGGAAAATAAGGCACCCCCAATTCCAATGACGGCGGATTGGTAGCCAAGCATGGTTTGCTGTTGATCTGCGGAGAAGTGCTCCCGGATCAGAGCAGTGGTCAGCGGAGAGATACCGCCGAAGCCAATGCCGAATAGTACAGAGAAAACGACCAGTTGGTAAAAGGCATTATGAAACAGCAGGGGGCCCAAACCACCGACAATCATTAGGGAGACGGATGCAGTGACGATTTCTTTTTTCGAAAAACAGCTGCAAAGTGCGCCAGAGAGCAGGATGATCGGCATACCAATCAGAGAGGGGAGAGCTGTAAGCATCTGCACGGTGGCCAGAGAAAGTTCCGGAAAGGCTGCAGCGAAAGCGGACAGCCCGGAGGCAATCGCCAAAATGGACGTCAGGACGAAGGATGGGGCGAGTACGGTGATGGCCTTTTTCATAAGTGTTCTCCTTTACAGTCTGACAATTGACGTCATCATCATATAATGATTTTTGAGAAATGTAAAGCTTTTTTGCGAAAAATATAAAAAATTAATTCAGCGTTATCAAAATCCAGTTGACAATATAGGAGAAAAAAGGTATAAATAAAGAAAGAATTGCGGATGACAGGAGGAAAATGGAAATGGCTGCTGTAAATTCTCGCGTGAATTTGTCAGACACTGTTTTGGAGAAACTAGAGGAGATGGTGTCCAAGAAAAAGCCAGGAGACCGGCTTCCGACGGAAGCGGAGTTGTCTGAACAATTTTCAGTGGGGCGCTCTACGATTCGAGAAAGTATGAAGGTTCTTGCTGCAAAACGGATGATAGTTCGCAGAAATGAGGGAACATTTGTTGCGGATATGATGAAGGGCTGTTTTGTGGACCCCTTGAATATGATCATCAACATGTCTACAGGAGATCTGAATTCTTTGATCGAGCTGCGTGAGATACTGGAACTCAGCGCCGCGCAGCTGGCATCCCAACGAGCGACTGCGGAAGATGTACTGGAGCTGCAAAGGGCGAACTGGATGATGAAGGAGCCTGGATTGACCCCGGAGGAACTGACAAAGCGGGACATCGCCTTCCACGCACGGATTGCTCAATGCACCGGAAACACGGTGATCGTAGAATTACTGAACGCCATTCGGGAGGTTATCGCCAGAAATGTGGAGGAAGGGCACAGCTTTGATGCCAACAATGAATATCATGGGGAAATGATCGATGCCATCGCAAAACAGGATCCGGAAAAGGCAAAAAATGTGATGCAGCGCTACTTTGATTCCGTGTATGAGGCGCTGGGGATCTGAATTTGATTTCATATAAAAAGCAGAGGAGCGGATCCTCTGCTTTTTTGCTGATTTTTATATTCTGCCAGCACTGGCTGCATACTGCTTCTATCGGTCAATGGAATGGGCGTCACAGGAAGCAGTTCCGCAAGGCTCCCGGGTCCAGGCCCAAAGCGTTTCCCAGGCGGAAAAGTTCTGCCGGATGATCAGTATGCTGGATCATCCGGGAGAGGTGGACGATTGCTGTGACCAGGATCTCCTCTGAGTCTTCGCTTCGCTGAGCGGCGAGGGCCGTCAGCAGCCGGAGCAAGGCATACTGCTCGGCAAGGGCAGCTGCTGCCATGGAAAAGTCTGTGGGGCTTCCCAATAAGGGAAACATAGCGGAAAATAAGTGATTTCGGAAGTAGTTTTCCACCTCCCGGCAGTGATGGGATAACAAGGGATCCCCTGTTTGCTGTACCAGCTCCAGGCACCGGCGGACGCCTTGGTGGTCCAGAAGGACTCCTTCCGGGAGCCAGCTACGAAGGGTATCTGGCAGACCGCCGGGACGGCCCGCCAGAATATGGCTGATAGGAAGCTGCCAGGCCGCCAGGACAGCGGATTCCGGAAAATGCAGAGATGCATAGGCCCGCTCCACTGACTCCGGCTCGATCCTGACAAATGCGGAGACCAACTGAAGAAGAAGGGGGGCGTCTTTGCTGGTTTTGCTGACTCGGTCCAAAAGAAGCAGGATTGCCAGGATGCGGCAGGGTATGGAAAGGTCCCGACGTCCCATCAGCTCCAGAATCCCATACCGGAGAGCTGGGGCCCAGTTAGGCGGAGCGGTTACAATTCCCATGGGGCCGATGCCCACTGAATCCATTTGAGGCAGAGGAATTTCCGGTGTGATTTCCGTAGAAACAAAGCGGACCCGATCCGGGGTCAGCACACCGATGCGCACCGCCTGAGCACAGGACAGAGAGAGGGAGAGCTCCCATGTCCCTGGCAGGAATTCTGTTTTCCGCCTGGGATACAAAGTACAAACCATACCAAGAGCTTGCGGGCCTGCGCGGCGGATCCATTTGCAGCCTCCGTCTTTATCCTGAAAGGGGCAGCGGCCCTGGGGGCCTGGCAGAATTCTGGCGAATTGTGCTTTTGTACCGCCAGACTGAATTTTGGAAACATATTGACGGCAGAGTGTGGAAAGTTCTGGGTCCTGGATCTGCTGATAGGCCAGGTAGGTGTCCCGGTCCAAATCAATGGGCCAATCATGGCAGCAATTGTCTGAACAGGCCGGCCCTATGCAGGAAAATTCCGGATAATGCTCAGGCCATATCACCTTCTGAGATTTCATAGCAGCATCGGTATCCTTTCTGAAAGCTGCGGCGATTATATCATTATTCCCACAAAAAGAACAGCCCTTTTCCATGAATTGGCGGTATGCGAAAGATAAATTTATATATTACACAAAAAATGGATGCTGTTTTTGACACTATGACCAATTTTGCGTTTGCAAAGAAGAAAATACTTGACAATTTAACATCTGACGATATTATTAAATTGTAAGACATTGAATAACAATGTCAGATGCGATAGAGGAGAAAATATAAACAGGAGGTATATCAGATGAATAACTATGAGGAGCTCTACCGAATCCTTTGTCAGGAAACCAGACCTGCTCTGGGCTGCACTGGCCCCATTGGCGGTTGCTATGTAGCCGCAGAGGCCTATGATGCCGCTGGTGGCGGAGAAATCAAAAAAATCACGGTTTATGGCGGCTCCGGCGCCGCGGCAAAGATTGATGATGTGGCCTTCCCCGGTACGGAATACCTGGGTGCGGAAATGGCCTATGCGCTGGGCGCTGTGTGCGGCGACCCCAAGGCGAAGCTGGAGGTGCTCCACTCAGTGACTCCTGAAGGGGAGCTAAAGGCCCGGAAGGTGGCCGAGCTGGTGGAGATCCGCACGGAGTTCGCCTCTGATGAGGAAGCGAGGGGCGGTTCCCGCCGGGTGGTTGTGGAAACTGACCGGGGCATTGGTGTTGCCGTGACCCAGGGTGCACCGGATGGTTTGATCTACAAGGCCCACAATGACCAGGTGCTGCTGGACGTTGAGCCGGACCCCAATAACCGGGCAGGCCATACCCCGATTATGAAGTATAAAATCAAGGATTTCTACGACTTTGCTACTACATATCCTCTGGAAAAGCTGGACATCATGGAGGATGCGGCCAAGATGAATTCCGCTATGACGGATTACGTTCTTTCTCATGAGGAAGTCAGCATCCGGATCGGCGCGAATATTTTGGCGACTGGTGAGGACACGCCTGTCACCCATGCAAAGGCTGCAGCGGCTGCGGCCTGCGAGGGCCGGATGGCAGGTGTGAATCTGCCCATCATGAGCGTAGGCGGCAAGGGAAATGTGGGTGTTGCGTCTACTATGCCCATTGTCAGCCAGGCCAAGGATCTGGGGGTTGACGAGGAGACCAAGAAGCGTGCATTGGCTCTGAGCTGTCTGGTGGCTATTGCGGTGATTCACCGGATCGGTAAAGCGCCGACCATGTGCTCCTGCGAGGTGGCGGCTTCTATGGGTGTTGCTGCGGGTACTACACTGCTGTTGGGCGGCACGGAAGCCCAGGTGGAGATCGCAATCCAAAACCTGATTCCCAATGTCTTCGGCGTTGTCTGCGACGGTGCAAAACTTGCCTGCGCTCTGCGGATGGCTTCTTCTACCGGAATTGCCATTGACGCAGCCAGACTGGCGGTGAAAAATATCCGGCTTGCCAATAATCAGGGCGTTCTTGCCGCCAACGCGGACGCATCCATCGACTTCTTGGGAGACTTCGCACTGAACTGCATGAATGACAGCGATGAGAAACTCTGCGAAAAGCTCATGGAAAAACGGGAGATTTTCCCGCTGATGACCTTCAATGACCGCCAAAAACGGTAAAATTGGTTTATTTCAGGATCGAAAGGAGAAAAATCTATGAATTACCTGGATATTGCCAACAGCGGCTTTATGTTCCTGCTGTGCCTGGTGCCCATCTGTGTGATCGTTGTCCAGTCCATCCGTTTCATGGCCATGGCCTGGAAGCAGGGCCTGGAAATCGGCATGGATAAGACAAAGCTCAAGAAGTGTATTACGACAGCTGCCTCTATTTCTGTGATCCCTGCTTTGTCCCTGGTATCGCTTTTGATCGCTATGGCTCCCAGCCTGGGCAAGTTCTTCCCCTGGCTCCGGCTGAGCAACATTGGTGCCGGCGGTTATGAGCCCATGGCTGCCGGTATCGGATTGGAGGCCGCCGGGTTCTCTGATTATACCGCACTGACTCTGGGCGGCTTCGTGGTCATTATGCTGGTTATGAATATCGGCATGAGCATTGCGCCGCTGAATACCATCCTGACGCTGAAGGGATATGACAAGGTCCTGAAAAAGGCTAAGACCACCAATAAATTCCTGCTGATCGGTACATCAGCCGCATTTGCTGCGGTAATTGCCCGGCTGAACGTACCCTATTTTACCAATTTCACCCCCATCCTTCCTTTCGCGGCAGCTGTAACCGGTGGACTCGTGATGCTGGGCTGTATGTTGCTGAAGAAGAAGGCCCCTGTTCTGGGCGATTTTGCACTGTCCGTATCCATTATCGCAGGCGTTATTGTCTGCTGCATTATTGGCGGATGAAAGGAGAAACATCATGTCTACTGATAAACTGCGCACTGTAGCTGCGGAAGAGACTGCGGCTTTTACGGAGTATGATCATAAGATCCACCGCTGGGGTAGACTGTCTACGACCCTTGCACTGATCACGATGTACCTGCCGATCATTGGTGTCTGTCTGAGATACCATGTGTCTCCGGACTGGGCAGCGGTAGGTGCCGGATGTGTTGCCATTCTGGTGGCCTTTGGCGCCAACCAAATTATTGAGCCTTTTACATTTGCTCCCATGCTGGGTGCCGGCGGTACTTATATGGGCTTTACCACTGGCAACGTTTCTCAGACCAAGATTCCCTGCGTTGTCAGCTGCCAGGAGATTATGGGCGTAGAGATGGGCACCAAGGAGGGCGACGTTGTTGCAACACTGGCCGTGGGCACCTGCTCTCTGGTCACCACATTGGAGGTTGCCTTGGGTGTTGCCTTCGTCCACGTCATTTACCCGGTCCTGACCAGTCCGATGCTGGCACCCGGCTTCAACAATGTGCTTCCTGCCGTTATGGGCGCTATGCTGTTCCAGCGGATCATGGCTGACTGGAAGGTGGGCATCGTTCCCTTCATTCTCGGCTGTCTGGCGGCCATCCTGTTTGGACAGGCCTGGTACAGCAAGAACGGCCTGTATATCATGCTGGTTCTCATTGCCATCACCGTAGCATGGTCCTATTTCCTCTACAAGAAAAGTCAGAAAAAGTAAGGCCAAAATCACGCGGCCCCTGTTTCAGGGGCCGCTGCAAGGATGATAATATGAATAACAAGAGCAATACCATTGCGGTGATCGGCGGAGGATCCTCCGGAATGGCAACGGCGGCCTATTTTTCCAGGCTTGGATATCCGGTGATCCTTTGCGATACGCCAGAGCATACGGAGGACTATCCCCAGATTCGCCGTCAGAACGGGATTTTGCTCCGGGGAAACTCCGGTCAAAGTGGCTGTGCCATGCCGGAACTTCTTACGGAGGTTTTTGAAAGGGCGTTGGAAGCGGATCGGGTGCTCATTTGTGTGCCATTCAGCCGTCAGGAGGAAATCAGCCGCCTGTGTGCCCTGCATGCCCATCCCGGTCAGGCGTTTTTGTTCAGCCCTGGAAATTTTGGCAGCTTTGTCCTTAGGCGGCAGTTGGAAAAGGCGGGAAAGTCCGGAGTGCTTGTGGGAGAGATATCCGGAAACCTATGGGCCTGCCGCCGGACAGCTCCTGGAGAAGTCATTGTGGCCGGTGGGTTGAAGCCACTACGGGCATCCGCTCTGCCTGCCGCCGAAACGGGGGCGCTGGTGGAGGCGTTCCGAGATATGCTGACCCTGATTCCTGGAAAAAATGTTCTGGAGGTTTCTCTCAATTCCCCAAATGTGATTTCACATTTGTCCGGTGCTGTGCTGAACGGCACCCAGATCGAACGAATGGGGGAACGCTTTGCGTTTTTCCGGGACGGCCTGGGAGAAAATGCCATTCGCTGCTTCGACGCGCTGGAAAAGGAACGGGACCGGGTTTTTGCCGCATTAGGATTTGAGACCTACAATCCTCCATCGGAGGGCTTGATGCGAAAGCTCCTGGACAAAAACGTCCATGATCTGGACGTTTTTCGGGACCTGGACGGACCCAGCAGCTTTTCACACCGGTATGTATCTGAGGATGCTGCCTGTGGAGTTGCTGTGTTGGCAGCGCTGGGCAGAGCCTGCCGCGTCCAGGTACCCCTGACCGAAGCATTTTTGACCATTTGTGGTGTTATCAACGGAGTGGACTACCTGGAAACGGGGCTTGCCCTGTCTGACCTGGGACTGAGTGCAGAGAATCTGACGGCACAGATGGCCGCACTGTAAGAGAGCTGAATACCATAAGAGGCTGTTAAAAAGCCGTCACCGCGGTGATTGAACCGCTCCCTGTCAAGTAGACAGACGAAAAAACAAAATGTTTTCTCCAGGAT
>OIZT01000258.1_pt1 | contig 35898 bp, 32 predicted proteins | sample 1588611 | NCBI WGS metagenome assembly OIZT01 (sample SAMN03283278) | human gut metagenome | biome: human-associated habitat; material: feces | host: Homo sapiens | place: Peru | collected 2012
CCAGCGTCCATCTGCTTGACGAGCCGATCGCGGGCGTCGATCCGGCGGCGCGCGAGTTCATTCTGCAAACGATTCTGACCAACTATTCGCCCGAGAGCACCGTTCTGATCTCGACGCATCTGATCGCCGACGTCGAGCCGGTGCTCGACGAGGCCGTTTTTCTGAAGGACGGCTCCGTTGTGATCTATGACGCCGTCGACAACATCCGCACGCGCGAGGGCAAATCGCTCGACGCCGTGTTCCGCGACGTTTTCCGAACCGTTCCGTTTGGAGGTGCTTGGCCGTGCTGAGAAAGCTGTTAAAATACGATTTTCGCTCGAATTTGAAGATTTTCCTGTTCATTTGGCCTGGAATTATTCTCTTTTCCCTGACGCCCGTGATCTTCCGTTTTCTTCCCGAGACGAGCAGCGCCGTCAACGGTCTTGAAATCGCGCTGACCGCGGCCTATTACCTCGGCCTCGCCGGTGCGTGCATTCTCGCCGTCGTCATCAGCATTTCGCGGTTTTATAAGGGGCTGCTGCGCGAGGAGGGCTATCTGATGTTCACCCTTCCGGTCACGACCGGCCGTCTGATCCTCTCGAAGTTCCTCGTTGCGCTCGTCACGGTGTCCGTCACCTGCCTGCTGAGCATCGGCGGCATGTGGCTCGTGATCTTGAACCTCGACCGGACGAATCTGCTGGCCTATGCCCTCAATCGGCTCTCCAATCTCCGCGCCGAAGATTGGCTGACCCTCGCGCTCTGCGTGCTTGCGGTCTTCTCCGGCTTCGGCATGAAGCTCGCGCAGGTCTATCTTGCCTGTGCCGTCGGGCATCAGGCCAAGAAGCACCGCGTGCTGCTGGCCGTGGTCTGCTATTACGGCATCAGCGTCGCGCTGGAGACCGTCGGCGTGATGCTGATCTCCCTGTTCGACAGCATCGGCGCATTCATCGTGTTTGACATGAGTATGAATCAGTTTCTGCTGCTCGCAGTCCTGCTGGGCGCGGCGCTCTCGGCAGTCTGGCTTGCTCTCACACGCGTCCTGCTCAATCGGCATTTGAATCTCGAATAACCCGCAGCCACGATCGCCGGTATGCTGCTTCCGTCCGAATCGGGAGCACCCTGCCGGTGATCTTTTTTCCGTAAAAGCATTTTATACATATTTCTGCGATTTTTTATCTGCTCTATTGCATTTTTAAATGTGATTTTCAGGTGATTCCGGCGGCATTTCCAAACGTTTTGCAGTTTCTTCAAACTTCGTTCACACATCCCCGCCGAGAATATGATATTCTTTAGGCAGAGATCAGGTTTTCCTCCCTTTTCCTGCATCTCTCATATATACTCCGACCGCCGATGCCGCGAAAGAATTTGCGGATGTGCCAACGGCGGCTTCCCAAGCAATCAATTCGGCGTGCTGTGTGCCAGGCAGCGCGCCGATTGATTTTTTTTGCCGCATTTGCGGCCTCACAATGACACGAAAACGGCAGGCTTCACAAAGAAGCCTGCCGTTTTCTGCGTCGAGCTATTTCCAAATTTGCTTGGCGCGGATGCTTCCGCCAAGTCAGTCCAGAATATCGACGGTGACGCGCTTGCCGTCGCGCTGGGCGACGGATTTGATAACGGTTCGGATCTCCTTGGCGATCCGTCCCTGTCTGCCAATCACCTTGCCCATATCCTCCGGGGCAACGCGCAGCTCCAGGACCGTCTTGTCCTCGTCCTCTCTCTGCGTAACCGTGACCGCGTCAGGATGATCGACCAAGCGGGTCGCCACGTAGAGCAAGAGTTCCTTCATCGTGCCGCTCCCCTCAATCAAAGGACGTTAGCCTTTTTCAAAAGAGCCTTCACGGTGTCGGTCGGCTGAGCGCCGTTCTTGATCCACTGCTGTGCCTTCTCGGCGTCGACCGTGATGGTGGCCGGGCTGGTCAGCGGGTTGTAGGAACCGATCTCCTCGATGCAGCGGCCGTCACGCGGGCTGCGGGAATCGGCAACGACGATGTGATAATAAGGAGCCTTCTTCGCGCCCATTCTTCTCAGTCTGATTTTTACCATGAGTTTCACCTCCAAATAGATTTCAAAAGATATATATCGTCAGGCAACGGAAGCGCGCGGCGCTCCGCGTCCCAATGATCGTTCGTTACATGCCCGGAATGCCGGGGAAGCCGCCCATTTTGCCCATGAACTTCTTCTTGCCCTTGCCGTTCATCATTTTCATCATCTGCTGCATCTGCTCAAACTGCTTGAGCAGACGGTTGACGTCCTCGACCTTCTGGCCGCTGCCGAGGGCGACGCGGCGCTTGCGCGAGGAGTTCAGAACGGCGGGGTTTTCGCGCTCGTAGGGCGTCATCGACTGGATCAGCGCCTCCACGCGGGCGAGCGCCTTTTCGTCGACCTGCATGTTCTTCATCTGACCCATGCCGGGGATCATCCCGAGGATGTCCTGCATGGAGCCCATGTTTTTGATCTGCGTGAGCTGATCATAGAAATCGGCGAGCGTGAATTTGTTCTGGCGCAGGCGCTGCTCCAGCTCGGCCGCCTTTTTCTGATCGAGCGCCTGCTCGGCCTTTTCGATCAGCGTGAGCACGTCGCCCATGCCGAGGATGCGCGAGGCCATGCGCTCGGGGTGGAACGGCTCGATCTGGTCGAGCTTCTCGCCTGTGCCGACGAATTTGATCGGCTTGCCGGTGACGGCCTTGACCGAGAGCGCCGCACCGCCGCGGGCGTCGCCGTCGAGCTTCGTGAGCATCACGCCGTCGATGTTGAGCCACTCGTTGAAGGTCTGCGCGGCGTTCACCGCGTCCTGACCGGTCATCGCGTCGACCACGAGCAGGATCTCCGACGGCTGAACCTCGGCCTTGATCGATTTCAGCTCGTTCATCAGCGTCTCGTCGACGTGCAGACGGCCGGCGGTGTCAAGGAAGACCATATCGTTGCCGTGCTGCTGGGCGTGGCGGATCGCGGCCTTCGCGATCTTCACCGGGTCGCCCTGCCCCATCTGGAACACGGGGACATCCAGCTGCGCGCCGACGACCTCGAGCTGCTTGATCGCAGCCGGGCGGTAAACGTCGCAGGCGACCAGCAGCGGCCGCTTGCCCTGCTTCTTGAACAGACCGGCGAGCTTCGCGCCGTTCGTGGTCTTGCCTGCGCCCTGCAGGCCGACCAGCATGACGACCGTCGGGGATTTCGGTGAAATGGTGATGCGCTGATTTTCGCTGCCCATCAGGGCGATCAGCTCTTCGTTGACGATCTTGACGATCATCTGCGCCGGTGTCAGGCTCTCCATGACGTTCTGCCCCACGCAGCGCTCGGAAACGGACTTGACAAAGTCCTTCACGACCTTATAGCTGACGTCGGCCTCGAGCAGCGCAAGACGGATCTCGCGCATGGCCTCCTTGATGTCGCCCTCAGTCAGGCGGCCCTTGCCGCGCAGCTTTTTGAACGCGGCGCTCAGCTTGGCGGTCAAACCTTCAAATGCCATAATCCTACTCCTTTACGGAAGCGGCGGCGGCAAGGATCTCCTGCGCGCGCTGCCGCACGGCCGGGTTATCGTTCTGCGCAAGCGCGGAGGCGGCGGCCGTGATCCGCTGCATGGCGTCGCGCAGCGCTCCGGCTCGCGCCACGCATCCGGCGGCACGCTCGACCTGCTCCAGAACCGCCTCGGCGCGGGAGATGGCGTCGTGAACGCCCTGCCGGGAGATGCCCTCCTCGGCGGCGATCTCGCCGAGCGAGTAGTCCTGATTATAATAGAGGTCGAAATAGGTCTTCTGCTTGTCCGTCAGCAGCGCGCCGTAGTAATCCAGAAGCAGCGACATTTCATACGCGTCCCGTTTCACTGCGGCTCCCTCCGTTCCGGCGCGACCTTACGCATTGTGAGACGATTATAGCACAGTGCGCGGCTGCTGTCAAGAGGAAAAGCTTGACGCTCTATGATTTTCCTGCGGTTCGCCGTGCAAAGGGCTTCTGGCGTCAGAAAGCGCCCCGCAGCGGACGCATAAAGGAAGAGCACGGACGCAGAACGTCCGTGCTCTTGGTGACCCGTACGGGACTCGAACCCATGTTACAGCCGTGAAAGGGCCGTGTCTTAACCGCTTGACCAACGGGCCTTAGAAATACAGAGCTTCGCTAAAACCTCCGACATCCATCGCCCACTACTGCGGACGACCGTCCCCCTAACCTTAGCGAAACTCTGTAAAAGTGGTAGCGGTAACTGGATTTGAACCGGTGACACTTCGGGTATGAACCGAATGCTCTAGCCAGCTGAGCTATTCCGCCATGTAAAACATGAGGATTTCTAACCGAAATCAGCAAGATTTATTATAGGGCAAAAAGGACGATTTGTCAACACTTTTTTTAAATTTTTTCAAAAAAAGTTTTTATTATTTTAAGAATCCGCTTTTTAGGGCAGAAATCATTACTATTCTGCCCTAAATCACGGAGTAAAATTTAATAATCTGTCAATTACTCAAGAAAAGCTGCGCCGATAATACCCGCATCATTGCCAAGGCTTGCCTTGCAGATGATTGTCTGCTTATCGTTATGCTTTGTATATCTTTCCTTTTCAATAATTGTACGGAGCGGAGCAAGAAGATTCTCGCCTTGATTTGAAATACCGCCACCGATACAAAGAATATCAGGCTGGAAGATATTGATGATATTTACAAGACCGCAAGCGAGGTAACCGATATACTCGTCAATTACAGCCTTTGCGTTTGCGTCACCTGCAAGAACAGCATCAAAAGCAGTTTTGCCTGTAACCTTGTTAATATCACCGTCACAAGACTTAAGCATATAGCTGAAGTCAAAGTTTTCTTTGAGGATTTCCTGCTTTGTGAGGTTGATAAGACCCGTTGCAGAAGCATATGCCTCCCAACAGCCCTTTCTGCCGCACGCACATTCCTTACCGTCTTTAACGATAACCATATGACCGAGCTCAGCGCCAGCATAGTTAGAACCGCTGTAAATCTTGCCGTTGATGATAATACCGCCGCCGATACCTGTGCCGAGTGTGATTGCAATAGCATTCTTTGCACCTTTTGCGCTGCCTGCGAGATACTCGCCGAGAGCAGCAGCATTTGCATCGTTTTCAACGCAAATCTTAGTGTTGAGTCTTTCTTCCATCATCTTAACAACCTGCCAATTGTGGAAGAAAAGGTTAGCTGAATATTCAATAATGCCTGTTTTTGGGTTAACCGCACCGGGCACGCCGATACCGATTGACTCAATGTCATCAATTGTGAGTTTTGCCTTTTCAATTGCCTTTAATGCAACATCTGCCATACTGTCGCAGATTTCGCTTTCGGGACGGGGTACATTTGTCTTACAGCTTGCCTTTGCGATAATTTCGTAATTTTCGTCAACAACACCGGCTACAATATTTGTTCCGCCCAGATCAATTCCGAGTCTGTACATAAACTGTCGGCACATCCTTTTCTTTTATTTTATGCAAATATTTATGATTTATCAATTATGAATGATAAGAGTAGTTAGGAGCTTCTTTTGTAATCTGAATATCATGCGGATGGCTTTCACGCAGACCTGCGCCTGAAATCTGAACAAATCTTGCCTTCTCGTGAAGTTCCTTAATAGTTGCACAACCTGTGTAACCCATACCTGCACGAAGTCCGCCGAGCATCTGATAAATTGTGTCTGAAAGCGGTCCCTTGTAAGGCACACGACCTTCAACACCCTCAGGAACAAACTTGTTGTTACTTGCCTGGAAGTATCTGTCTGCACTGCCCTTGCCCATTGCGCCAAGGCTGCCCATACCTCTGTAAACCTTGAACTGTCTGCCCTGATAGATTTCGTTGTCTCCGGGGCTTTCGGCACAACCTGCAACAAGTGAGCCGACCATTACAACACTGCCGCCTGCGGCAAGTGCCTTAACGATATCACCGCTGTACTTGATACCGCCGTCTGCGATTACAGGGATACCGTACTTTGATGCTTCACAAGCAGCGTCATAAATAGCGGTAATCTGCGGAACACCGATACCTGCAACAATTCTTGTTGTACAGATAGAACCCGGTCCGATACCAACCTTAATAGCATCTGCGCCTGCGTCAATAAGAGCCTTTGCAGCCTCTGCTGTAGCAATGTTGCCTGCTATAAGAGGAAGATTTGGATATGCCTTCTTAACCTTTGCAACAGACTGAACAACATTTGAGTTGTGACCGTGTGCAGAGTCGAGAACAACAACATCAACCTGTGACTCAACAAGAGCGGCAACTCTGTCGAGAACATCCTTTGTAGCACCGATAGCGGCACCGCAGATGAGTCTGCCTTTGTCATCACGGGCGGAGTTGGGATACTGAACGCTCTTTTCAATATCTTTAATTGTGATAAGTCCTTTAAGACTGCCGTCCTTGCCGACAATCGGGAGCTTTTCAATTCTGTGTTCACGAAGAATCTGCTGAGCCTGCTTAAGAGTTGTGCCGACAGGAGCGGTAACAAGGTTTTCGTGTGTCATAACAGCAGAAATCGGCTGTGCAAAATCGGCGCCTGTCATAAAACGCATATCACGGTTTGTGATAATGCCGACAAGCTTGCCGTCACGGCAAATCGGAACACCTGAAATTTTGTACTTACCCATCAGGTCATCTGCATCTCTTACTGTGTTCTCGGGAGAAAGGAAGAACGGATTTACGATAACACCGTTTTCACTTCTCTTTACTCTGTCAACCTGATCTGCCTGCTTTTCAATTGACATATTCTTGTGAATAATGCCGACACCGCCCTCACGAGCCATAGCAATTGCCATGTCTGTTTCTGTTACGGTATCCATAGCGGCAGTCATAAGCGGAGTGTTAAGCTTGATTGTTTTGGTAAGATGAGTTGACACATCAACATTCTTGGGTTCAACATCTGATTCGCCCGGAATAAGGAGAACATCGTCGAATGTAAGACCCTTCTTGCCAAATTTTTCGTCATAACTTGTATTCAGCATATTATTCCTCCATACTACAAAATTCGATTTTTATTGTTACCTATTATTATAACAAATCGACCTGTGATTATCAAGACAGAAAAAGTTTTTTTAAACAAAAAATTTGTAATTTATTTTTCTGTCTTGACAATATGGCTTATAAATTATAGAATAATATTGTATTGCCTGTTTTACTGCGTATTTGCTGTATTTTGCCTTATCGACAGGCTTATTATGTGATGACAGAGGTATAAAATGAACATAACAAAACAGAATTTCAAAAAAATTATTTCATCGGGTCTTATGGCTCTCACGGTTGCCGTGTTTACAACTGCGTGTTCAGACGCTGCAAGCTCTTCCGCAACTTCTGACACAACAAATGTGCAAACAACTGCCGAGCAGACAACGGAACAGACTACAGAAACTACTGCACAATCAAATGTATCGAACGAATCATTTGATTTAAAGTCACTTCACACCTGCAAAGAAAATGCTGACGATGACCTTGTAGGCACTTGGCAGATTACCGCAGGCGATGGTTCTCAGTACGGCGACTTCTACTATATGTTCAACGGTGAAGGCAAGTCAATTCTTATCAGCGGAACTTCAGGCTATTTCGGCAAATACAGCTACGATACGGATGATGACAACAATCCTACATTTACAACAAAACTTGTTTTCGGTCTTAACGGAACATACACCTATAAACTTTCCGATGACAAAAAGACTGCCGAGCTTACAAATACAGAAACTAAAGCTGTTTCAACTCTCAAAAAAGCTGATAACCCCGACTTTATCCCCGCACCCGAAAAAGATGCGTCAATTGACGATAACCTTGTAGGATGCTGGATGTCAGACAGCGGCGAATATCTCTGCTTTGACAAGAGCGGTATTATGTATCAAAATCTTTTTGATTATATGTTTGCATATTCAAACTACACGGCAAAAGACGGTAAAATTGTTTCAACATACACAACATCGGATCAGAAAACAACGGATAAATACACATACTCTGTTGACGGTGATACCCTCACACTGAATAATGACACATACTCAAAAACATCTTTTAGTGATTTACAGTAATAAAGTAAAATTAAAATAAAAACAAAAACTATAAACATTATAACAACAATCCCCGAACACAAAAATGTTCGGGGATTTATTATTAAAAAAAGTTATTAACATCTTATCCATACGGTCTTAAAAAGTCGAAAGGCGGAAGATTTCTGACAACTCCGAAAACAAGCAGTATTCCGATTAGCACAAATGTGAGAACCGTGTCGAATTTTTTCAGAGTGAGTCTGCCGTATCTCAGGTAGCCGTACAGCATTTTGCCGAGAAGATAGAGAATAAACGGCGAAATCACAAATAAAACTTGGTTACATTCAAAAGCACCCTTAAAATCAAGACTTGCGATATGTGTAAGCATACCGGTAACACCGCAGCCGGGACAATAAAATCCCGTTATTTTACGAAAGACACAAGGAATTGCAAAGCCCGTAAACGAAACAGTTAAGTAATATAATACACCGGCTGCGACCAAAATAATCGCAGCCGTTGAAAATTTTAATAATCTTTTTTTCATTGATTACTGTGGAGGAAGCATCTTGTTAAGCTCACTCTGCATAAGAGCATAAGAAACAATGCTAAGACCAAAGATTGAAAGTATAAGATAAAGTACCGAAGCACTTGAATCAACCATAATACCTCTCTGCATCTTTGCTTCATTGAGCTTTTCGCCCTGCTTGTAGCACCAGTAATAACCGTAAATACCGCAAGTTACAAGTGTAAGCAGAAATACGACTCCGCCTGATGTGCCGTCCTGCTGATGACCTGAAACATAGTTTGTTTCGTCATTGAGCATAATGAGCCAGTAAATTCCGTAAATACCGCAAGTGATGATTGAAAGAAGGATTGCAATACCTACACTTCTCTGTTTCATAATAATTACCTCCGTTTGCCCCTATCAAGGGATTTTAGCAAGGTAAATTATACCATTTGTACGATACAATGTCAATATAATTTTGTTTTAATATTTGCTATAGTTTGCTGAACTTTGGGCAGACGCCGCATAAGATTATTTAATAACCTCCATACCGCCCATGTAAGGACGAAGAGCCTCGGGAATTCTGATTGTGCCGTCCTCGTTGAGGTTATTCTCAAGGAATGCGATGAGCATTCTCGGAGGAGCAACAACTGTGTTATTAAGAGTGTGAGCAAAGTATTTCTTTCCGCCCTCACCTGTAACTCTGATTTTAAGACGGCGAGCCTGTGCGTCACCGAGGTTTGAACATGAACCAACTTCAAAATACTTCTTCTGACGAGGTGACCACGCTTCAACATCGAGTGAACGAACTTTAAGGTCGGCAAGGTCGCCTGAACAACATTCGAGTGTACGAACAGGAATATCCATTGAACGGAAGAGGTCAACTGTGTTCTGCCAGAGTTTGTCAAACCACATTTTGCTGTCCTCAGGCTTACAAACAACAATCATTTCCTGCTTTTCAAACTGATGAATTCTGTAAACGCCTCTCTCCTCAATGCCGTGAGCACCCTTTTCTTTTCTGAAGCAAGGTGAATAGCTTGTGAGAGTGTAAGGAAGATTTTCTTCCTTGTTGATTGTGTCAATGAACTTACCAATCATTGAATGTTCACTTGTGCCGATAAGATAAAGATCCTCGCCCTCGATCTTATACATCATTGAATCCATTTCGGCAAAGCTCATAACACCTGTTACAACATTGCTTCTAATCATAAAAGGCGGTACGCAGTATGTGAAACCTCTGTTAATCATAAAGTCACGGGCATATGCGATTACTGCACTGTGAAGTCTTGCAATGTCGCCCATAAGATAATAGAAGCCGTTGCCTGCAACCTTTCTTGCAGAGTCAAGGTCAATACCGTTGAACTTTTCCATAATCTCTGTGTGATAAGGAATTTCAAAATCAGGTACAAACGGATCGCCGAATTTTTCAATTTCAACATTCTGGCTGTCATCCTTACCAATCGGAACAGATGGATCAATGATGTTAGGAATCTGCATCATAATCTCTGTTACCTTTGCAGTGAGGTCAGCTTCCTGTTTTTCAAGCTCTGCAAGCTGTTCTGCCTGCTTTGTAACCTCTTCTTTAAGAGCCATACCCTCTTCTTTTTTGCCCTGAGCCATAAGAGCACCAATCTGCTTTGAGATTTTGTTTCTGTTTGAACGAAGCTCGTCCGCCTGTTTTTTAACGGCTCTGCTCTGCTCATCAAGCTCAATTACCTGATCAACAAGCGGAAGTTTGTGGTCTTGAAACTTCTTTTTGATATTTTCTTTTACTGCGTCGGGATTTTCTCTTAAAAATTTAATATCTATCATTTTAAAATACCTCTTTATGTAATGTTATTTAAGTTTGTTTGAAAGCTCTGTAAGTTCTTCATCAGAGTAAAATTCAATTTGAAGTACGCCGCCCTGTTTACCCTTGCTCTTTGAAACGCTGATTTTTCGTCCAAGGCTTTCGGACAGTGCAAGCTCAACCATACTGTAGAACGAAGGCTTTTTCTCAGGCTTTTCTTCCTTCTGAACTGTCGGCTTTTTTTTGCAGATTTTTTCAACCTGTCTTACCGAAAGGTCTTTTGCGATAATCTCATCAGCAAGCTCCGTCATAAGCTCTTCGTTCTCAAGCGTAAGCAATGCTCTTGCATGACCTGCCGAGATTTTGCCGTCTTTCACATACTCCATAATGTTATCTGGAAGTTTTAAAAGTCTTAATGCGTTTGCAACAGCAGGACGGGATTTTCCGACCGACTTTGCAACTTCTTCCTGTGAAAAACCATGTTCATCAATAAGAGCCTTGTAACCGAGAGCCTCTTCAACAGGACTTAAATCCTCACGCTGAAGATTTTCAATAAGAGCAATCTCCATTGTTTCGGTATCGGTAAGCTCCTTGATTATAACGGGAACTTCGGTAAGGCCTGCCATACGGCTGGCTCTGTATCTTCTCTCGCCCGCAACAATCTGATAACCGCCAAGTGTGAGCGGACGAACAAGCAACGGCTGTAAAAGTCCGTGCTGTGAAATGCTTTCCGCAAGCTCTGACAGAGCCTGTTCGTCAAAGTCTTTTCTCGGCTGAGTGCGGTTAGGTTCAATCTCCGAAATTTTAAGAGTTACTGTACCGCCCTCGGATTCGGAGTCATTTTCTATAAATATTGCGTTAAGGCCTTTTCCAAGACCACCGAGTTTTTTTGCCAAATCAGCCTCTCTCCTTTCCGACTATTTCCTCGGCAAGAGCCATATATGCCTGACTGCCCTTGCAGGATTTGTCGTAGTAGATAACAGGCATACCAAAGCTCGGTGCTTCGGAAAGTCTTACGCCCCTCGGAATAACGGTTTTAAAAACCTTTCGTGGGAAGAATTTTTTTACTTCATCTACTACCTGTTGTGTAAGATTAAGTCGTCCGTCATACATTGTGAGCAGGACGCCTTCAATTTCAATTGATTCGTTGTACTGCCTTTTTATTCTTCGTACCGTGTTGATAAGTTGCGACAGTCCCTCAAGTGCGTAATATTCGCACTGAATCGGCACAAGGAATGTGTCGGCAACCGTCAACGCATTCGCCGTAATAAGTCCGAGTGACGGAGGACAGTCGATAATTATGTAGTCGTAGTACTGCTTTATCGGGAGCAAAGCATTTTTTAAAAGTGCTTCTCTGTGTGGCTTTTCCGCAATTTCAAGTTCTGCGGCAGCCAAATCAAGGCTTGACGGAAGAATATGCAGATTATCATACGGAGTTGTAAGGACGCATTGCTCGGATTTTGCACCGTCAACAAGGATTGAGTAAGTTGAAAACTTAACTTTGCTCTTATCAATTGCAACACCGCTTGTCGCATTACCCTGTGGATCAGCGTCAACAAGTAGTGTTTTCTTGCCCATTTTGCCCAAACAAGCCGCAAGATTAACGGAAGTTGTGGTCTTGCCCACACCTCCCTTTTGGTTTGATATTGCAATTATTTTTGCCAAAAAATCACCTTGTCTTTTGTTTTTATGATTTTTATACCTTTTACTTTAAAATTATATCATAATGCACACCATTTTTAAAGCTATTTTGAAGATTTTTTGGGATTTACTGCAACTTTTTTTCTTAATCAAAAGCAAATGTTTCACGTGAAACATTTTGTTATTTTGTAGGGGCGTTCAGTGGACGCCCGCAGGCAATGGCACAAACTTTAAGATAATAACAAACCATATAAATGAAATAAAGTAATTGTTATATACATAATGTCGAACGAGGTTCGCCGCTACAGACAAATACAAAACTATAATCTTATAAAAACTTTTTATAAAACAAAACTATACAACGCAAAGAGTCGCACATTGCTGTGCGACTCTTTGCAAGGGGTTTAGATAAGGAAATGGGTATGAGTGGAACGGATGCTTTCGCATCCTCTGGAAAGTGAATTAAGCAGTTTTTTCTGCATCAGGCTTTTGATGTCTTTTAGGAATCCGTATTGTGTATTCAATAAAATTGTCTGTGTCTTTTTTGTTTGATTGTGCGTCGATTCCCGCAAGACGCATAGTATCAATAGCCTTGTTGATTGTGTTAAGAAAAATTCGTAAGTCTTTTATCACCGCTTTGCTTGTACCCTTAGATTTGTTTACTTTAGGTACAGAATTGATTAAAATGCTGACGAGTTCATCAGTCTGACTTGTGTTGAGATTCTCCGAAATTATCTTTGATAGAGCCTCGTGTCTTAAAGCGTCATCTTCAATTCTCAAAAGAGCCCTTGCATGCCTCTCGCTCAATCCTGCGTTTACAATCCACTCCTGTTCGTCATATGTAAGGCGAAGAAGTCTTAGCTTGTTTGCAATTGTGGATTGGCTCTTCCCCAGTCGGTTCGCTGCTTCCTCTTGAGTAAGGCCGTAACGCCTGATTAGTTTTGAAATCCCGCGAGCTTCCTCGAATATACCGAGGTCGCTGCGCTGGAGATTTTCAAGGAGAGCATAAATGGCTGACTCTTTTTCTGAACACTTTAAAACGATACACGGCACCTTTCGCAGACCTGCCAAAACCGATGCCCTAAGGCGGCGCTCACCTGCCACAAGCTCATACTCCGCAGCCGAGATTTTTCTCACCGAAAGCGGCTGCAAGATACCGTTTTCACTGATTGATGCGGAAAGTGCGGCAAGTTCGGTTTCGTCAAAGGTTTTGCGGGGTTGTGCTTTGTTCGGTCTGATTTTAACAATCGGAATCTCTAAAACTTTATTATCGTTTTTGAGCATAAAATTCAACCGCATCGCCTCAATGTCCGTTAGCATCAGGGGTTGTCCCTGTGCTATTATAATAACATAAGCACGGTGCGGTTGTTGTCGCTTTGTGAGCAACTTTTTTAAGAAGTTTTACCATAAATTGGTAATTTATCAAAAAAGCTGTCGAAATTTATCACAACGGTTGTGACTTTATTTTACCCGAAATTCTCGGGTATTGTTTTGGTGTGGGTTTTATTTTTTTGACTACAATTATTGTACGCTCGCCCTCATCACACGGAAGATTAAACTTGTGAACTTTATCAACCTTTCCTCCGAGTAATTTCAGGGCATTTTCTGCTCCGTCAAGTTCTTCATCGGCATTTGGTCCTTTCATTGCAACAAATGAACCGCCGACTTTTACATACGGCAAACAGTACTCACAGAGAACATTGAGCCTTGCAACTGCTCTTGAAACGGCAAAATCAAACTTTTCACGGTACAGTTTATTTTTGCCGCCCTCTTCTGCCCTGCTGTGAACAAGTTCAGCTTCAAGTCCTGTATTATTAAGAACTGTGTCGAGAAATGTAAGTCTTTTGTTAAGGCTGTCTAAAAGCGTCAGTTTAACATCAGGTCTTGCAATTTTCAGAACAACACCCGGAAAACCTGCGCCTGTTCCGACATCAATAACGCTCGCATTTTTCTTAACATCAACAAAGTTGTAAAGCGTAAGGCTGTCGGCAAAATGCTTAACTGCAACACCGTGTTCATCGGTTATTGCAGTAAGATTCATCTTTTCGTTCCATTCAACAAGCAATTTAAAGTAAGTTTCAAACCTTTCAAGCATTTCATTATCAAGCTGAATTTTAAAACCATCGGTAACGGTAGTAAGAGTATCTTTAATTGCCATTACTGCCTCCTGTTGTTTTGAGCAAGCCAAATGAGAAGTACGCTGATATCGGCAGGAGATACACCCGAAATTCTTGATGCCTGTCCGATATTGAGCGGCTTAATCTTATTAAGCTTTTCCCTTGCCTCAAGTCGAAGTCCTTCAATTTCATTGTAATCAAAGTCCTTTGGTAATTGCTTAACTTCAAGCTTTTTCATCTGCTCAACTTGCTTGAGCTGTTTTTGAATGTATCCCTCATACTTGATTTCAATTTCAACCTGTTCAAATATATTCGGGTCAAGTTCAGGTCTTGTTGTATCAACACTCTTGAGTGCGTCATAACCAAGCTGAGGTCTTTTCATAAGGTCAATAAGTCTTACGCCCGAAGTAATTTCAGATGTTTCACGTGAAACAAGTATCTTGTTCACCTCTTCTGTAGGCGAAATAACTGTGCTTTTAAGTCTTTTTAACTCTTCCTTTTTAAGCTCCTGCTTTTTAAGATATTTCGCATATCTCTCGTCACTGATAAGTCCGATTTTATGACCGAGAGGAGTAAGTCTTTCATCGGCATTATCCTGACGAAGCACAAGTCTGTACTCACTTCTTGAGGTCATCATTCTGTAAGGCTCATTTGCACCCTTCGTAACAAGGTCGTCAACAAGCGTTCCAATATAGCTTTCGGAACGGTCAAATATAACAGGCTCTCTGCCGAGAACTTTCATTGCGGCATTGATTCCCGCAACAAGTCCCTGAGCCGCAGCCTCCTCATAACCGGAAGAGCCGTTAAACTGACCTGCACCGAACAATCCCTCAAAATCTTTAAATTCAAGTGTCGGGTTCATAGCAAGCGGGTCAACGCAATCGTACTCAATCGCATATGCGGGTCGCATAATAAGACAATGTTCAAGACCTTTTATTGTGTGATAGAATTTAAGCTGTACTTCTTCCGGAAGTGAAGAACTCATTCCCTGAAGATACATTTCCTCGGTATCAAGTCCGCACGGCTCGATAAAAAGCTGATGTCGCGGCTTGTCCTTGAAACGCATAATCTTATCTTCAAAACTCGGACAATAACGAGGTCCAACACCCTCAATCTTACCCGCATAAAGCGGTGAACGGTGGATATTTTCAAGAATAATCTGCTTTGTTTCATCATTAGTCCAGCTGATGTGGCACTCAACCTTGTTTTCGCCTAGGTTTTCAGTTTCATAAGAAAACGGCTGTGGCGGTTCATCGCCCTTTTGAATTTCAAGTTCGGAGAAATCAATTGAACTTTTGAGAACTCTTGCAGGAGTACCTGTTTTGAATCTTCTTAACGGCAAACCGAGCTTTTTTAGGCTTGCACCGAGAAATGCTGCCGGAAAAATTCCGTCAGGACCGCTTTCATATGAAACCTCACCCACAAAAATTCTGCCGCCAAGGTATGTGCCTGTTGCGATAATAACAGTCTTACACTTGAACACAGCAAGCATTCTTGTAGTAAGATTATAACCGCCGTCAACCTTTTCAATATCCGTAATTTCAGCCTGACGGAGGTCAAGGTTCTTTTGCAATTCAATCTTGTGTTTCATAACAGAAGAGTATTTTCTTCTGTCAATTTGTGCTCTTAGTGAATGAACCGCAGGGCCTTTACCTCTATTCAACATTCTGGACTGCAAAAAACATTCATCGGCAGTCTTGCCCATTTCACCGCCAAGGGCGTCAATCTCACGAACGAGATGTCCCTTAGCAGTTCCGCCAATTGACGGATTACACGGACAGTTACCTACCGCATCCATATTTATGGTAAAAATTGCAGTTTTGCATCCAAGTCTTGCCGCCGCAAGAGCCGCCTCAATTCCTGCGTGACCTGCGCCCACTACCGCAACATCATATTCACCCGCAAAATAATTCATAATATCACCTATTTTCCTACGCAGAAGTTATGGAATACCCTGTCTACAACTTCATCACTTGTTCTTTCGCCTGTCAATTCAAGCAACTGCGAAATTGCGTCCTCAATCGAAACAGTCACAGCATCAAATGTCATACCAAATTCAAGTGCATCTTTTGCTTCAACAACAGAGTCAAGTGCATTTTTAACTGCTATTCTCTGTCTTTCGTTTGAGAGTACTCCCTCGCTTGGATTAAAGTTTTGAGTTCCTGCAATTTTTTCAACAGCCTTTGTGAGGTCATCTCTGCCGTCACCACTAATTGCAGATATATATACTATATATTTTATATTTTTACTAATGTATTCTATATCTAGTTTATTATCAAGATCGGTCTTATTTATCACGGCAATTGACGGCACTGACTTTGCAGCTTCAATAAGCGCATAATCATCTTCGTCAAGTTCTCTGCTGTTGTCAAAAACAGCAAGCAAAAGTCCGCACTGTTCAAGTCTTTTCCTCGCCCTGTCAACACCGATTTTCTCAACCGTATCCTCGGTATCACGGAGTCCAGCCGTATCGCTGAGGTTCAAAACAACATCACCGACCGTTACAGTATCCTCTACAATATCTCTTGTAGTACCCGGAATGTCGGTAACGATGCTCTTTTCATAGCCCGAAAGCAGGTTCATAAGTGTGCTTTTGCCTACATTCGGTCTGCCGGCAATTACCGTATCTATTCCCTTTTTAACTGCCTGACCGCAATCGTAACTGTCAAGCAATGACTTAAGACACTTGATAGCATTGTCGCAGGTTTCGATTACAGACTCAACCGTAACTTCGGCAATATCCTCCTCGGGATAATCTGCCCACGCAGAAAAGTGAGCCGCCTGTGCAAGCAAATCATTTTTCACACCGTCAATTCTCTTACGCAACGCACCCTCTTTTACACAAAGAGCCGCCCTTGCCGCACCTCTGCTTTTGGCGCTAATAATATCAATAACAGCCTCGGCTTCGGTAAGGTCAATTTTTCCGTTTAAAAATGCACGCTTTGTAAACTCGCCTGCCTGAGCAGGTGCCGCACCTGCATTAAGGACAGCACGCAAAACTCTTTTGGTAATGTAAAGTCCGCCGTGACATGAAAGCTCTACAACATCTTCGCCCGTATAGCTGTGCGGTGCTTTAAAAACGAGGGCAACCGCCTCGTCGATATCTTCACCGTTTTCTGAAATTTTTCCGAATGACGCAGTATAGCCTTTCATCTCCGTAACCTTTTTACCCGAAACGGAATAGAAAATCTTGTCGGCTATTTGGAGTGCATCGTCACCCGAAATTCTAATAACGCCGATACCGCCCTCGCCCTGAGCGGTACTTATTGCGGCAACTGTATCGTAATTCATAAAATCACCAAGAAAAAAGGGCGGTTAAAAACCGCCCGATAATTATTTGTCTATTCTTCCGTAAAGACCTGTTGCGCCGCCCTCATTGAGTGGCTTTCTGTCAGGATTTGCGGGAGCATTATGCTCTGAACGGTTTGCGCTGTATGGGCGTCTGCCGCCTCTGCCTCTGTTGTTATAGCCACCGTTTCTGCGAACGGGCTTTGCCTTTGGGTCAGGACCGATAACAACATGGCGGTTTGCATTCTCGCCTTCGCTCCATGAAATAGCACCGTTTACCTTTTGAACAGAAGTGTGGATAATTCTTCTTTCATAAGGATTCATAGGCTCAAGATTTGTCTTTCTGCCTGTCTTAACAGCTTTGAAAGCAAGCTTTCTGCCGAGAATTTCAAGAGTTTTTTCTCTCTTTTCTCTGTAGTTGCCTGTGTCGATAGTTACCTTAAAATAGCTGTTGTCTGTGTGGTTGGCAACAAGGCTTGTAAGGTACTGAAGAGAGTCAAGAGTTTCACCTCTTCTGCCGATTACAAAACCGACATCATCACCTGTAAGATTGAATTCGATACCGCCCTCAATCTCTTTTTTCTCTATCTGAACGCTTTCAAGCTTCATATTATCGAGAACATCTCTTAAGAACTGCTCTGCTTTTTCGGCAGGAGTTTCTTTGAGAGTAACCTTAACTTTTGCAGGCTGACCGCCGAAAAGACCGAATTTTTTCTTTTCAGCTCTCTGAATAACCTCAAATTCAACCTCAGCGGTTTCATCAAGACCAAGCTGCTTTTTTGCATCGTTCAATGCGTCAACTTCGTTATCGCCAACGCCGATAGCTTCTTTAATCACAATATTCACCTGATTTCAAACTTCTACTTCTTTTTCTTTTTGGATTTTGTATTTTCTTCTGCACTTTCAGAAAGACCGTGCGGAACATAATTATACTGAACAAGAGCCTCCTGCTCAAACATAAGAGCAGCGTGTCTTGCTTCGGATGTTGCTGTCATTCTCTGCGGACTGAAAAGCTTGCCGACAATAACCGACTGAACAAGGCTTACGAGTGAAGATACAATCCAGTAGAATGCAACGGCTGACGGAACGATATATGCGATATATGCCGAGAAAAGCGGCATTGCGTACATCATAACCTTCATACAGCCCTGCTGTTGCTGCATAGGATTGTTCTTTCCGTTGATTCTCATTGTAATAAACTGTGTAAGCACATTTGACGCAAAACAGATTACAGGGAAAAGAATCATCGGACTCCAAAGACCGTAGTCCTGCGGAATTGCGAAAAGGTTCATACCAAAGGTATTAAAGCCTTTTTCAAACATATTGATCGTATTGATTTGATCTGAATTAAAAATCTGCTGAATAGCGTCAATATTCTGGAAACAGCTGAAATCCTTCAAAAAATAAATTTCCTGATATGTAGCATTGGTTGCACCAGATGCTGCTGTATAACCCGGAATTGTATTTACATAATTAAGGGCTTCGGTTACCTTTGCACTGTCGATATGAAGTGTGTTTGTAAGAGGATATGCGACAGCATAGAATACACCGAAGAGAACCAGGAATGGGACGATCATTGTAAGACAACCGCCTGTCGGCTTAACGCCCTCTTTTTCATAGAGCTTTGCCATCTCTTCCTGAGCTTTTTGTCTGTTGTTTTTATATTTTTCCTGAATTTCCTTTTGCTTTTTGGAAAGTCTTGCGGTACCTGCCATTGATTTTTGCTGTTTGATTGTAAAAGGAAACATACAAAGTCTTACAATGATTGTAAAGACGATAATTGACAGTCCGAAATCTTTAAGTATATAGAAAGCTCCCCACAGCACATAGCCGAGCAAACTTCCAAGAAAACCAAAGATCTGCATACAGTTACCTCACTTTAATTTCTTACTCTTTGGCTTTTTTTCCGGTACGGGGTCGTAGCCGCCCTTTGAAAACGGATTGCAGCGCAGAATACGCCAAACGGTAAGCGCTGTGCCTTTGAGTGCTCCAAACCTCTCGATTGCTTCAACGCCGTACTGCGAACAAGTCGGAATGTATTTACAGTGACTTGCCGTCAGCGGAGAAATTGAGGTCCGGTAAAACCTGATGATTGCCAGAAGAATTCGTTTCATAAAACTATCCCTCTTTTAAAACACCAGCAAGCAAAAGCTGTTTCTTCATTTCTTTATAGATAACAGTGCTTTTTACATAGGGTGTTTTACCTCTGGCAACAAAAACAAAGTCGTACCCCTTTTTCATATCGGGATAAAGTTTGTAATAAGCCTCTCTTATTACCCTCCTCGACCTTGTGCGCCTTACGGCTTTTCCAATTTTCTTGCCGGTGGTTATTCCAAAACGCAGGTTATCGGATTTGTTCTTTAACACATAAGTTACCAAAACAGGACTAACAAAGGATTTTCCCCGTCTGTAAAGTCTGGAAAAATCCCTGTTATCCTTCAAAGTGATATATTCACTCATAAATTTACCACCTTGCAAACAGGTGCATTAAAAAAGAAAGACCACCGGTTAAAAGTGGTCTTCTCTTTAATAAGACAACCTTTTTCTACCTTTAGCTCTTCTTCTGGCTAAAACTTTCTTGCCGTTAGATGTAGACATTCTCTTTCTGAAGCCGTGCTCCTTTTTTCTGTGGAGCTTCTTAGGCTGATAAGTTCTCAACATATTGAAAACCCTCCCTTCAAAATATAACCTTGCAATATAGCATTATATCTTAATTTCAGCCTGTAGTCAACAAAAATTTTTAATTTTTATTTTCAAAAATGAATTTTAAATAATAAAGAAAAAAAGATGCTCTTTTACAAATTTATTTTTCTTTATTAGGAAATACAACATATTGCAACATAAAATTCATTACATACTATATATCCGAATTTCTGCAAAATTCAGGCTCTTTAATAATATAAGGTATCTATTACAATAAATTACAAATGGCTTTTTATAATTGCAATTTTAAATTTGTTGCGTTATAATAAAGCAGAATGGTATTTTATCAAAATGGGATAATTATGGAAAATGGATGCAAGGTTCGGCACCACTGGAAGGGAAAGATTAAATAATGGACTCTTTTGAAGACGCATGGAAAGTCATAGACGGTTACTGCAAGTCAAAAATTACAGACATTGCCTACAACACATGGATCAGCAGAATTCAGCCTATCGACCTTGACTTTGAAAACGGAACTGCATATTTGCTTGTTCCGAACGATTTTCATGCTCAAACACTGAGAAGATGCTATATGAAGCTTCTCAACGAGGGTTTCCGTGAAATTTTCGGAACAGAATTCAATATTGAGTTTAGGACACCTGCAAATGTAACAAACAAGCCAAAGCCACCTGCTGCGGCAACAATTACAACATCGGCATCAACTGCCCCGCTTTTGCAGAGTCCCGAAAACATTTCATACGAATACACCTTTGACACATTTATTGTCGGCGCATCAAACAAGTTTGCTCACGCAGCCTGTCTTGCAGTTGCGTCAAATCCGTCATACGCATACAATCCTCTTTTTCTTTACGGAAATTCAGGACTCGGAAAAACTCATCTTCTGTATGCTATCGGCAATGAAATCAAAAAGAACGATCCGTCAAAGGTAATCTGCTACATAAAAGGTGACGACTTTACCGTTGAACTTATCGAATCAATTCAGCTTGCAAAGATGAATGAGTTCAGACAAAAGTTCAGACAGGCCGATATTCTTCTTGTTGATGATGTTCAGTTTATCGGCGGTAAGGAAAGTACTCAGGAAGAGTTCTTTCACACCTTTAACACACTTTATGAAGCAAGAAAACAGATTGTACTCACATCAGACCGCCCGCCTAAGGAAATTAAAACACTTGAGGACCGTCTGCGTTCAAGATTTGAGCAGGACCTTATTGCAGATATTCAGCCTCCGGATCTTGAAACAAGAATTGCTATTATAAAAAGAAAAGCAGAGCTTGACGGAATTGACCTTTCAGATGAGCTTTGTAACTACATTGCATCAAAAATCAAATCAAATATTCGTCAGCTTGAGGGTACTGTAAAGAAAATCAAGGCAAAGTACTACCTTAACAGCGAAAAACCGACTATCAGTTCGGTTCAGGGCATCATTTCGGATATTCTCAATAATGAAGCTCCGCCTGAGGTTACTGTTGACAGAATTATTGACGAGGTTGCAAGAACCTACGGTGTTACTGCCGATGAAATCCGTTCGCAGAAGAACCGCAGTGCCAATATCAGCAACGCAAGACACATTGCAATTTACCTTACAAGAGAGCTTACAACGCTTTCAATGGTTGCAATCGGCGAAAAGTTCGGCAATCGTCATTATTCTACTATTATATATACACTTCGTAAGGTTGATGAGATGATGGCTAAGGACAGAAAAGTCAAGGAACTCATCGACGATACAATCAAAAATATCCGTGGCTAAAAGCCTCATTTTATTTAACTGTTTATTCAACATTCCACACACATTTTTCCACATTGTGTTGAATATTTTACCTGAGAAAAATTTTGTCAACAAAAGCTAACAAATTGAAAAAATCTTTTGTTTATGCTTTTATTCAGTGCCAATGCGGGTTCTCACCGTTTTTTGACATTTTGACATCCCCTACTACAACTACAATAAAAATATAATAAATAGACAGGAGAAAATGCACACGATGAAAATTTCATGTTCACGAACAGATTTGGCAACAGCCATTTCAAATGTGTCAAGAGCTGTGTCAACAAAGGCATCAATTCCCGCACTTGAAGGCGTTCTGATAAAAGCATATGGCAGCACTCTCAATATTTCGGGTTACAATCTCGAAATCGGTATAACAACCGATATTGAGGCAACAATCAAAGAGGAAGGCGAAATCGTAGTAAGCGCAAAGCTGATTCTTGATATTGTACGCCAGCTTCCCGAAGAGGTTGTGTTTATTGAAACAGATGAGCGTATGGTAACATACATTGCCTGCGGCAATGCAAACTACCAGATTGTCGGAATGTCATCTGTTGAATATCCAGATCTTCCGTCATTTGAACAGACTGACGGAATTTCACTCAATGCAAAAGTTTTGCGTGAAATGATAAGACAGACTGTTTACGCTGTAAGTGAAAACACTGCAATGCCTATTTATACAGGTTCTCTCTTTGAAATTGAGGACGGTGTATTCAAAATCATTGCAATTGACGGCTACAGAATGGCTATTCGCAGTGAAAATATCGACAGCGACAGCAAAAATGCTTTTGTTGTACCCGGAAAAACTCAGCACGAAGTACTTAAACTTCTTACCGATGATGAAGAAACAGCAGAAATCATTATCGGTCAAAGACATATTGCATTTAAAATTAAAAATTACAAAGTTATCTCTCGTCTTATCGAGGGTACATTCATAGACTACAAGTCTGCAATCCCCAAAGACACAAAAACAGAGGTAGTTATAAACACAAGAACAATAATCAACGCAGTTGAGAGAATGTCACCGATTAACAATGACAGAATGCAGAGTCCTGTAAGATGTATTTTCTCCGATGATGAAATCAAACTTTCGTGTATTTCAGCTATCGGCAGAGCAGACGATGTAATTTCTGTTCCGATTGTCGGTGAGTCGGTTGAGATTGGTTTTAACAACAGATACCTGCTTGACGCACTCAAGAATGCAGATACAGACGAAATAAAACTTATACTCAACGGCCCTCTTATGGGTATGATTGTAAAGCCTGTTAAGAGTGACAGTTATCTTAGCGTAGTTGTTCCAATGAGGTTGGCAAATGAAAACTGAGAAAATTAAAATAGACAGCGAATACATAAAATTGCAGGATTTGCTCAAGCTTGGCGGTGCTGTTGAAACAGGCGGTCAGGCAAAAGTTGTCATTCAGAACGGCGATGTTACCGTAAACGGTGAGGTCTGCACTATGAGAGGCAAAAAAATGCGTGCAGGCGACACTGCGGTTTTTGACAGCTTTGAGATAATCGTTGAATAACTTTGGGATTGATGAAGTAAGTGAAGGTAATTGCTCTTAAATTTGAAAATTACAGAAATTTAAAGGACAATATAATCTCTCCGTGTGACGGAGTAAATATAATTTACGGTGACAATGCTCAGGGCAAGACAAATTTGCTTGAATCACTGTGGTTTTTTTGCGGAGGTCACAGCTTCAGAGGTTCAAAGGACAGCGAGGTAATTAACTGGGACAAGAATTTTGCGAAGATTGAAATGCGTTTTCTGGGTCAGGAGCGTGAGCAGACTGCAAAAATTCTTTTTAAGGGCGGAAAAAAGACCGTTGAAATCAACGGTGTGGAAAAAAATTCAGCCGCCGCCCTGATTGAACGCTTTTGTGCCGTTGTATTTTCTCCCGAACACCTCAGTCTTATAAAACGAGGACCGGGTGAACGGAGAAAATTCGTTGACAGTGCAATCTGCCGTGAAAAACTCAAAAATGCAGTAGTTCTCTCAAAGTACAACAGGATTCTCAATCAGAGAAATTCGCTTTTAAAAGACATTTACAAGCGACCGTCACTTGAAGATACTCTTCCCGTGTGGGACGAACCACTTCTCAAAAACGGCGCCGTGCTTATAAAAAACAGAATTGACTATGTAAAAATGCTCTCCGACCGTGCCGTTGAGTACCATCACGGAATTTCAAAAGGCAAAGAAGAGCTGAAAATCCGATATGTGTCCGGCTGTGATATTACAGAGGATGACAGCGTCGGTGAAATTTACGAAAAGCTGAAAGCAAAGCTTGAAAAACACAAAAGTGACGATATTCGGACAGGTTTTACAAACTACGGTCCGCATCGTGACGATATAGAAATTATAATAAACGGCAAAAATGCCAGAGCTTTTGCATCTCAGGGACAGCAGCGAAGTGCCGTTTTGTCGCTGAAACTTGCCGAAGCGTCCGTTTTGCGTGAAAGAATGGGCGAAGAACCCGTAATTTTGCTTGACGATGTGCTTTCGGAGCTTGATGCCAAAAGGCAGGATTTTTTGCTCAATGAACTTCACGGCTGTCAGGTGTTCATCACCTGTTGTGAAAAATCAAACAAAGAACAGCTTAAAGACGGAAAAATCTTTCTGCTGAATAACGGAGAGGTTAGCTGATGTATCTTCATCTGGGACAGGATACCGTTATCACCACCGAAACGGTTATCGGAATTTTTGATATGGACGAGTGTACCGTTTCAAAAAAGACAAGGGACTATCTCACTGCCGCCGAAAAAAGCGGCAATGTTGTCAATGTTTCGTATGAACTGCCAAAATCCTTTGTTGTCTGCGAAAAAAACGGCAAAATAACGGTCTACATCAGTCAGCTTTCGTCAAAAACACTCATAAAAAGAAGTCAGGCACTGTACAAAGAGCTTATGTGCCGTTGAATCCGTATAAATTAAAAAGGAGTTCTGCATATGAAAATGAGAAAATGCCCATACTGCGGAAGAAGAATTTCATATACCTCAGCTTTTGCAAGCAGAAGAAAGGCTGAATTTGTCTGCCAAAAGTGCGGCAAAGAGAGTAAGGTTGTAGTCAACAAAAAGGTGATTTTGATTTTTGTTGTTGCCGCCGTAATTTCACTTGCAATTATGGCAGGCTGGATAATGGCAGGACTTGTAAGCAATCCGCTCGGAATTTTGCTTGTTGCAATTCCACTGATTATTTTTGCGGCTTTAACACCGAATTTTGTTCACTACGAACCGTTCAAAAAATATAAAAAATCAATGGAGGCAAAAAAGGCAGGCATAGCCTATTCCGACAACCTCCTCACTTCGGAACTTGACGAAACCGAGAACTACACTTTCCCGAGCATAAATACTCAGCAAAACGAAAGTGACGATAATTTTGAAATCAACACAGATGTGTTCAATAAAATCAAGGCCGAAAGAAATGCCGCAAGACAAAGACTTGATTCAAACGAAATTTCTTCGGATTCTTCATCTTTCACAAAACAGGAGTATGTTCCCGTAATCAATGACACAAGTGAAAACCATGCCTCAAGCGGAGCGTCACTCAAGAAAATTCACTCCGAAACTCCTGCTCACCACACGGTAAGCAGAAGCAGGCATTACATAAATTCCGATGAAACAACCGAAAACAAAAAATCCGATGACGGCAACCGTTATTCGGTTAACAGAAAGTTTTAACTGGTGATAAAGTGTTCAAACTTCCTGTGTGTCCGCATTGCCAAACAATTTACCGTTACGGTGATGTAAGGAAAAATCTCAATACAAAAATTCACACCTGCTATCACTGCAAAAAGCAGTTTAAAACCTCATTTTCGGGTTTATGGCTTTTGCTCTTGATTATTGTTGCGGTCGGAATCATCGTAAATCTGATTGAAATTACAATTTTTGCAAGCACAAATGTGATAGCACTGTTGGTCACAAATATTGTACTTATACTGTTTTTTCTGCTTTTTGTGCCGTTTTTTACAAAATTCAGAAAATTCGGAGAAGATATGCCAAAAGGCAAAAATATCACAGCATCAAAAAAGCAGCAGAAAAAACAAACGAACACAAGCACTGTTCGTAAATCGAATAAACGGAGGTAAGTGTTTTGGATAATCTTGAAAATAACGAAAATATGAATGAGAATATTGAAGAAGTCAACGAAAATGTAAACGAAGAAGCCATTGATGAAGCCTATGAAAAAGAGATTGAGGCTGAAGAGTTGGTTGAATTTGACGGCGAAGAGAGTATTGAGCTCTCAAAGGTTGAGCAGGAATACGGTGCCGACGAAATTCAGGTTCTTGAGGGACTTGAAGCTGTCAGAAAGCGTCCGGGTATGTACATCGGCTCAACAGGTCCGAGAGGACTTCACCACCTTGTTTACGAAATCGTAGATAACTCAATTGACGAAGCACTTGCCGGTTATTGTACAAAAATTGATGTTGTCATTGAAGACGGCGACATAATCAGAGTAAAGGATAACGGCCGTGGTATTCCTGTAGGCGTCAACAGCAAAACAGGTCTTCCTGCCGTAACGGTTGTATTCACCGTTCTCCATGCCGGCGGTAAATTCGGCGGCGGCGGTTACAAGGTTTCGGGTGGTTTGCACGGTGTTGGTGCGTCTGTTGTAAACGCACTTTCCGAGTGGCTCGAAGTTAAGGTTTGTGACGGCGAAGATGTTTACTTCCAGCGTTATGAAAGAGGCAAAATTGTTTCCGACCTCAAGAAAATCGGCAAGTCGGATGTTAAGGGTACAGAAGTACGCTTTAAAGCCGACCCCGAAATTTTTAAAGAAACAACAATTTACGATTACAGCGTTCTTGAAAGAAGACTTCGTGAGCAGGCATTTCTTAATGCAGGTGTTCACATTGAACTTCGTGACGAGCGTGATCTTGATAATATTATAAAAAACAACTTCGTCTATGAGGGCGGTATCAAGAGCTTTGTCGAGTACATTCACAAAAAGCGTTCTCTCGAAGTTATTCATCCCGATGTAATTTACTTTGCATCGAGAAATGCAGATGATACAATTGCAGTTGAAATTGCAATGCAGTACAACGAAAGCTACAACGAAAATCTGCTCACTTTTGCAAATAACATTCATACAACCGACGGCGGTACTCATGAAGAAGGCTTCAAAAGAGCACTCACCTATGTTATGAATGACTATGCAAGAAAGTTCGGAAAACTGAAGGATAATGATAAGAATCTCAGCGGTGAAGATGTTCGTGAAGGACTTACCGCAATTGTCAGCGTAAAGCTCAAAGAGGCTCAGTTTGAGGGTCAGACCAAGGCAAAGCTCGGCAACACCGAGGTAAGAGCAATGGTTGACCGCCTTATGAGGGATAAGCTTTCGGTTTATCTTGAAGAGAATCCTGCCGTTGCAAAGGTAATTTTTGAAAAGGCGCTTGCATCGTCAAGAGCAAGAGAGGCTGCAAGAAAAGCAAGAGAAAATGCAAGAAGAAAATCTCCGCTTGACTCCGCACAGCTTCCGGGTAAGCTTGCCGACTGCCAGTCAAAAGACAGCAGTGAAACTGAAATCTTCATAGTCGAGGGTGACTCTGCGGGCGGTTCTGCAAAGGGCGGCCGTGACAGAAGAATTCAGGCTATCCTCCCTCTTTGGGGTAAAATGCTCAATGTAGAAAAAGCAAGAATCGACAAAGTTTACGGAAATGACAAGCTTATGCCTGTTATTACCGCACTCGGTACAGGAATAGGCGATGAGTTCGACATCTCAAAACTCAGATATGACAAAGTTATTATTATGGCGGATGCCGATGTCGACGGTTCGCACATCAGAACTCTTCTTTTGACTTTCTTCTTCAGATATATGCGTCCGCTTATTGAAGAGGGTCATGTTTACATTGCCCAGCCACCTCTCTTCAGAGTAACAAAGGGCAAAGAGCATAAATATGCGTATTCCGACCTTGAGCGTGACCAAATTCTGGCTCAAATTGAGGGTAAAACCGAAGTTCAGCGATACAAAGGTCTTGGTGAGATGGACTCCGAACAGCTTTGGGAAACAACAATGAATCCCGAAACAAGACTTATGCTCCGTGTTGATCTCAGCGATGCGGAACAGGCAGACGAAACCTTCACAATTCTTATGGGTGACAAGGTTGAGCCGAGAAGAGATTTCATTGAAAAAAATGCAAAGTATGTACAGAATCTCGATGTCTGATATATTACGATAAACCAAAATTTTAAAAACGGGGTGATTTTATGCACGCAAGAACAAAAGTTACAGTTCGTTACGCAGAAACGGATAGAATGGGAATTGTACACCACTCAAATTATCCGATTTGGTACGAAATAGCAAGAAATGACTATATCAAAATGTTCGGAATCAGCTACACAGACATGGAAAATGCAGGTGTAATGACTCCCCTTTTGAACCTGAGTTGTCATTTCGGAGAACCTGCCCTTTATGAGGACGAGCTGATTATCCGCACTTGGGTGCAGACTATCACAGCCGCAAGAATTATTTTTACATACACGGTTAAGCGTATTGAAAAGGACGGCTCGGAAACCGAGCTTGGCTACGGTACAACCGAACACGGTTTTGTAGACTCCAAAACATTTCGTCCCACAAGCATAAAAAAACGCTTTCCGAAACTTTATGAAGGCATTTCAGCCGCAGTAAAACACTTCTAACGGCGAGCCACATTCGCCCGCAAGTAACAGTACAAAATATGCCGAAAATGTGATTTTATAAATGCCGCAAAATTCATACACAATTTCCATCACATCAAAAATATGCAAAAACAAATCGTTTAATCAAGGCGGGCGTCCAATGAACGCCCCTACTGAAACAAAACCACACACAAAACCAAATCTAAAACAGCAAAATAACACTAATATAAATTATTGAACAGATAGTAACAAGAGCTTGAAAAGCGAGGAAAGAATATGGATAACGAACAGAATCAGAACAAGGATTCAAGAATTATTGATGTTGATCTGCAAAATGAAATGAGAAAAAGCTTTTTGGACTACTCCATGAGCGTAATCGTTTCTCGTGCATTGCCTGATGTCAGAGATGGTTTGAAGCCTGTTCACAGAAGAATACTCTACACAATGAATCAAATCGGTCTTGACCCATCAAAGCCGTATCATAAGTGCGCCGATACTGTAGGTCAGGTGCTGGGTTCGTATCATCCGCACGGTGATGCCTCGGTTTATGATGCAATGGTTCGTCTTGCACAGGATTTTTCCATGAGATATATGCTTGTTGACGGTCACGGTAACTTCGGTTCGGTGGACGGTGATCCGCCTGCCGCATACCGTTATACAGAGGCGAGAATGAGCAAAATTTCTCTTGAAATGCTCACGGATATCGAGAAAAACACGGTTGACTTTATGTCAAACTACGATGATCGTCTTAAAGAACCGACTGTTCTTCCAAGCCGTTTTCCAAACCTTCTCGTAAACGGTTCAAGCGGTATTGCCGTTGGTATGGCAACCGAAATTCCTCCGCATAACCTCGGTGAAACAATTGACGCAGTTTGTACTCTCATTGACAATCCCGATGCCGAGCTTGCAGAGATTATGGAGTGTATGCCCGGACCCGACTTCCCGACAGGCGGTATTATCATGGGCAGAAGCGGTATTCGTGCCGCCTATGCAACAGGTCGAGGAAAAATCACCGTAAGAGCCAAGACTGAAATTATCGAAGCTAAAAACGGCAGATATAAAATTATCGTTACGGAACTCCCCTACAAGGTCAACAAGGCAAGACTTATTGAAAACATTGCCGACCTCGTAAAGGATAAGAGAATTGAGGGTATCTCAAATATTGAGGATCATTCCGACCGTAAGGGTATGCACATTGAAATTGACATCAAGAGAGATGCCTCACCTCAGATTGTTCTTAACCAGCTGTTCTCATACACACAGTTGCAGACAACCTTCGGTGCAATTATGCTTTCTATCGTTGACGGCGAGCCTAAAATACTTTCACTCAAGGAAATGCTCCAATGCTATATTGAATTTCAGGCTGAGGTTATTCGCCGCCGTACTGATTTTGACCTCAAAAAAGCCCGTGACAGAGCTCACATTCTCGAGGGCTTGAAGATTGCGCTTGACTTCATTGACGAGGTAATCAAAATTATCAGAAACAGCAAGGATACTGCAAGCGCAAAAACAGGTCTTATGGAGCGTTTCGGTCTTGATGATGTTCAGGCTCAGGCTATCGTTCAAATGCGTCTTGGTCAGCTCACAAATATGGAGCAGACTAAGATTGAGGATGAAATTGCAGCCCTCCACGCAAAAATTGAAGAATATCTCGAAATTCTTGCAAGCGAGCCAAGACAGCTTGAAATCGTAAAAGAAGAAATTATGCAGATTCGTAATAAATATGCCGATCCGAGAAGAACGGAAATTTGTGCTGTAAGCGGTGAGGTTGATATTGAGGATCTTATTCCGCAGGAGGAGTGCGTTCTTACGCTTACACAGTTTGGATATGTAAAGCGTCTTTCTGCCGATACCTACAAAATTCAGCGCAGAGGAGGTCGCGGTGTATCGGGTATGTCACGCCGTGAGGAGGATGTTGCGGCTGAAATGTTCGTAATCAATTCACACGACTATGTTCTGTTCTTTACCGACAAGGGCAGAGTTTATCGCCTTAAATGCTATGAAGTTCCCGAAGGAAGCCGTCAGTCAAAGGGTGTGAACATTGCAAACCTGTTGCCGATTTCCCCCGATGAAAAGGTAACTTCAATGATAAGAGTGCCTGAATTTGACGAGGAAAAATACCTTGTTATGGTCACCCGTCAGGGCATTATCAAGCGTATTGAACTCAATGCATACAACACCTCAAGAAAGGGCGGCCTTATCGCTCTTGAACTCAACGAGGGTGACGAACTTGCGTGGGTAAGAATGACCGACGGTAACAGTCAGGTTATTATCGCCACCAAGAAAGGTATGGCTATCCGCTTTAACGAAACCGACATTCGTGCAATGGGCAGACAGGCTCGAGGTGTTAAGGCAATGGCTCTCAAAGAGGGCGACTGCGTAGTCGGAATGAGCGTTGTCCGTGAGGGCGGTCTTGTTCTTACAGTTTCCGAAACAGGCTATGGCAGACTTTCAAGTCCTGACGATTACCGTGTTCAGAGCCGTGGCGGTAAAGGTCTTACCAACTACCACACGGAAAAATATGGCGATGTTGCCGCTATCAAGGTGGTTAACCTTGACGATGATATTATTATCATCTCGGAGGAAGGCATTATTATCAGAATTGCCGCCGAATCAATTCGTGTTTGCGCCCGTCCTTCAAAGGGTGTAACCGTAATGAAAGTAAACGGTGACGACAGGGTTGTAACAATCGCCCGTGTTCCCCACATTGACGGTGAAGATGATGAATCAGCCGAGGGTGAAGACAGCGCAGAAAATGCTGAAAACGCTGAAACCGTAGAAACAGTTGCAGAAGAAATTCCCGAAAATAACGAGGGTGAAACTTCTGATTCAACCGAAGAAAATACGGAAGAATAATTGATAAAAATAAGAAAACTCCACTTTTTTAAGTGGAGTTTTTGACACATATGAAAATCTGGTGATTTGATGAAAAAATCCTTAGTTCTGATTGTAGCGGCAATCCTCATGCTTTCACTTTTCGGCTGTTCTGACAAGAAGAATGCCGATGTTTCCGGTGTAGTAGATGCGCCCGATAAATTTTCTACTCTCGATGAGGCAAAGGTAACAGAAAATCCGAACATTCGCAAAGAAAGTGAAAATGTAAACGGAATGTGCTACGCAATCACTCTTGAAGAATTTACATATAATTACAACGAAATGCTCAAAGAGGCGGGTAATCTTGATATGATTAATCCAAAGGGTTGGAAAATGCTCGGCAGTCCTCAGAATGACGCAAACGGAACGGAGTATCAGTATTATTACTACGATGCCGATAAAATCAGCTTCACAGCCTCTGTTGAAACAAAGACAAATTATATTATGAATATCGGTCTCGGAACAACAATGAGCAACTTTGTTTCGATTGAGAACGAGAAAAATAACAGCGATACAATCCTGATGAAAAGTGCCGTAATGGCTGCCGCAGTAAGCGGAATGGGCATTAATAAGGTTGATACAATTCAGGATATTTTCTATCTTACAACCTTTGAAAATACAAATGAGCTGTGGTACAACGGCAATGTCTATGCTCTCAGCACCAATGAGGATAAGGCAGACAGTGAACGCAGTACAATGCTGTTTCGCACCTTTCCTATCTCTGATGAAGTAAAAGAAAACTGGGGCATTGACGAGTATGAAAGCTATGTGGCAAACGCAACTCAGGTAACAACAAACGCAAATTAAAAATGAATTTTGCAAAAAGACAAGGCGACTATCGTTTTCGATAGCCGCCTTATAGTTTAATCTCTTCTGTTATTTGTTTTACTTTTTCTTTCTGTCAACAGCCGTTGCGGTAATAAATACACCGCCGCTGGCAAACAGCAGAGCGACCCACAGGAACATATTTCTGTTGTCGCCGGTTTTCGGGCTTGTTGTTTCATTGCCGGTGTTTGTTCCAACGATTCCGTACTGATTGCTGTTATCGCCGGTCTTCAGTTTTTTTGTCTCATTGTTTGTTTCATTGTTTATATCATTGTTTTTCTCTTTGCCGGTGTTTGTCGCTATGATTCCGTATTGACTTAAATGGCTTGTTTCAAATACTATATAGCCGTTTTCTACCTTAGCAGGCATGGTTTCTTTAATCTCATCATTTACAATGTAAACGACTTCGTATTTGTCATACCCATTCAAATCCTCCGGCAGAGCAATTCTGATCTTCATTTTGGTGTCGCTGATCTTCACAACATTGTTGTTTCCGTCCAGCACATTGATGTCCGCAACGAATTTCACATTCTTATCTGCCAACTCTTTTTTGACTTCAACCTCACGAATATCCAATTTATAATCCTTGTTTATTCCGTCAGGAAATTCGATAACCGCATTTGTTTCTCCTGTGCTTTCAAGTTTTTTTACTGTTTCGGAAGCAGGAGGCGTAATCGGCGTGGTAGGTTTAGGATTTTCGGGGTTCGTCGGTGTGCTGTTGTTTTTGGTCCAAGAAGCATAAAGAGTTACATTTTTATACCTCTCATAACCCGATTCGTATGTGATCAAAGTATCTTTATCAAATTCTTTATTGGTTTCCTCGTTATTGTCCCAAATTCTCCAATAAACATACTTGTAATTATTTCCGCTGCCGTCTTTTTTGGTGTTCCAGCCGTTAAAGGTATAGCCGTCTCTTGCGGGAACATACGGTAAAAGTGACATTGACGCGCCAGAGTCTCTGCCGCCTATATAGTTGTATTTTTCAGACTCTTTTCCGTTAAGCGTTCCGCCGTTAGCGTTTAAAGTTAATGATATAAATTTATCGTCAAAGGTATTATTGATATATGTTGCGAGAACCTTTACAGCGTCGCTTTCCTTAAAGCAATCAGCTGATATTTCCGTTACAAACTCGCCGTTCAAATCCCAGCCGACAAATGTATAGCCCTCTCTTACGGGAACATATTGAGTTAAATCAACCGTCTGAAAATCGTTCGAACTGCTTGTCATGGTCATTTCATACTTGCCGTTTACTTTGCCGCCGACGCCGTCAAGCGTCAGGTAATATGTGCCTGTTTCCTTTAACGGTTCCTCAGAGAATGTTGCGTAAATATATAAGCCGTTGGTGTATTCCACCTCGTCCCTTTCTAAATAAAAGGTACCTTTAGAGTTGAATTCAGACAAGGGTATATCCTCCGGGACTCTCGTTTCACCCCATGGATCCGTTGCCCAATAAGCAAATTGCGTTTTGCCGTTGAACGGAAGGACACCCGCAGTCAATTCGGATAAGCTTACCGTTGTGTCGCCGTCGGCAACGTCAAATTTTATCATTTTTGTATAATCGCCGTCGACTTTTCCGTCCGAAGCGCAAGTGAGAAGCAGGGTATATTTTCCGTCGTCCTTGATTGTAGCGGCATTGACCGTCATTATGCCTGAAATGCTGAATATTGTTACGAGTAATAACAAAAGTGACGATTTCAATTTCATACTGAGTTTTCCTCCTGAATTTTTGTTAAGGCTTTTTGATTTTTTCATAAGATTTCCTCCTTTATTTAAGCCTTATTTCAAGTCATTTTTACTTTTCTTTCTGTCAACAGCCGTTGCGGTAATGAATACACCGCCGCCGGCAACCAGCAGGACAATCCATAAAATCATATAATCGGTATTGCCTGTTTTCGGTGAGGCTGTATTTATCGGTTTGTTTGTTTGGTCAGCAGAACTGATTTCGGAAGAGGCATTATTTATAGGCTTATTCGGTTGGTCGTCCGAGCTTTTTCCAAAATCTGTCACAGGAATGTCAACGGCAGCTTTCTTATAACCGCAGACGGTGCATTCCTCATGCTTTGAACCTTTTTCGGTAGCTGTGGCTTCTTTGTCAACAATCCATTTAAAGTTGTGAGCCGTTATGTCGGCCTTTTCGCCGTCTTCACATTCGTGCCAATGATTCGTTTCATCATACTTCCATTCCGTACCGTAGTTGTGTGTATGTCCGTCTGCGACAGGAGTCATTGTCAGATCAGTGAGAACCCACATAGTACTGTCAGAACCATCGCTGGTATCGCCTTCATAGCGCTTATAATTCACAAATTCGCCGTTGATCTTCAGCTTGGTGTTGGGTCCGAATACATAAGTGGTATTTTCGCTTTCAACATAGCCCATAGCCACCACATATACACCGTAATGATAGGTCTTTCCGGCTTCAAAAGCGGTGATTTTGTTTTCATAAGCGCCGCTGAAGAAATCTGCGGAAATCGCACCGGTTTTGCTGTCCAGCTCCCACCACGCAGCTCGCAGTACGTAGTATACATCATCGGGCACATCGCCGGTGAATACGGGTTTATCGCCGTCCTTGAAGCTGACAGTGGCGTCATTGATCTCCACCACATCAATAACTTTCACGGTGGTCGGCGTCATGGTCAATACATTCATGAACCAAATGGTTTCGCCGTTATCGTCTACATCGATCTGATCGGGTGTCATGGTGATTTCTTTACCGTTGATATAGAGCTTTGTGTTCTTATCAAAGCGGTAGCCCTCTTCCATGCCCAAGTCGGAAATCTTGAAATATACGCCATAGGTGTAACTCTTTCCGGCTTCAAATTCCGTAATGAGCTTGCCGTTGTAACGCTCGTTCCAGTAGTCGCTGGAGGTAATGCCATAGCCACTGCCGTCATTGGCGTCCCACCGCTCATGGTCGAGATCAATAAACGGATCCACGGCACTGTTTAAGAAGTACGGTTTATCGCCTTCAATAAAGTTGATACGAGCATCAAAGTCAATTTTCTCTACAGCCTGACCGGGGCGCAGCTCTGTTCCATATCGAATGAGGCAGGTTTTTCCATCATCCATCACCATGACCCACGAAAAGGACGGCAGGCTTGCTCCGTTCAATGTGACATTTTCTTTGTTTGTCAAATTACTGTCGAAGGTATAGCCGTCTTTCGCCTGAAGTTTCACGGAATATTTGTATCTTCCGCCCTTTTCAAAGGTGCTGAATCGAACATCGCCGTCCGAATAGCAGCTTTCATCGGAATACCAATAGCCAACCTTGTGCATGGTGTCATTGGCGTCTTTCTCCAGCTTCTCCCAGCACTCGTAGGAAATATCATATTTGTCCTGATTGGTGCCTGCCTTCTTGGCCGACGCCCGCGGGGCATCACCCGGCTGATAGTCGAGTTTCACATTCTCAATATCGACGGCAGTGAGCGTGCTGTTTTGTTTTGTCGGTGTAATCGTTTTAACAGCAGGGACATACAGGTATTCCCCACTCAGACTTGATTTTACGCTTTCACCATTCACTGTAACGGTGGTTTCGCTGTTGAAGGAATATCCATCCTTCGGCTTCAGCATAAGAAAATACACATAACGCTTGCCGCTTTCAAATTCTGTGATGGTCGGCAGAGAGCCATGCGAGCCGTTATCGGAGTACCATGCGGCAACCGGTTCGTTGTTTTCAAACTGTTGCCAACATTCATAGTCAATTTCATATTTATCGGCATCGTCATTATATACCTCGGCGGTTGCCTGCGGAGCGTCACCCGGCTGATAGTTGAATTTCACATTCTTGACAACGGCAGAGGTGATGGTGCTTGCCGGCTGGCTGTTTTCCTGCACGGTCAGGTCATAGGTTATATGATACACCTGATATTCATGAACAACAAGATT
>OIZT01000261.1_pt1 | contig 35482 bp, 46 predicted proteins | sample 1588611 | NCBI WGS metagenome assembly OIZT01 (sample SAMN03283278) | human gut metagenome | biome: human-associated habitat; material: feces | host: Homo sapiens | place: Peru | collected 2012
CTTTCCTAAATGAAGAAATAAAATGCGTATGCTATGAAATTACAAGAGATGAGTACATAAATAGAAAGCATCTAAAAAATGATATAGTGCTAAGAGGAAAAATTAGATAGATGTTCAGAAGATAATTACTACAAAAGCATAAAATATTATCTTATTTAAGTGATTATAATTTTTATTTAATTTTTTGGTATAACAATTATATGGTATCTTAAGATACCATATTACCTTTAAATATTATGTATCAATACATTAATTTATGATTTTCTCCCGAAATTGAAAACAAATTTTTTTTACAAAAATTAATCATTAGAAATGGCAAAAACATGTGAAAAAACATTTGACAAACAGGAAAATATATGATATTCTTTAAACAGAAAAGGCGAAAATAAATCATAATATGATATTTGCAGTTTAAGTTGCGCAAATGTTATTGTGAATTTTGATTAGTGTTAATCATTAAATACATTAATATTAGAGATTTAGATTGAGATATCATAATTATATGATGTCTCTTCTTTTGGATATTAAACAATATTTGTAGTTAAAGTTGCACAAATAATTAATATCGCAAATATAATATTAATGTTTTTATTAGATTTGCATAAATATTTGATGAGTTTGATTGGGAATATTGCGAGAGACAATATTCCCTTTTCAAATATTAGAAGGAGGAAACTTATGAAAAAAGCAATTATTGCTATTAGTGGGGGAATTGATAGTGCAGTTGTAGCGGCTTTAGCAAAAAAAGAGGGGTATGATTTATATTTTTTAACTGTAGATTATGGTCAAAAGAATATAAAAAAAGAGTTACAGAACTCAAAGGCATTAGCAAAAAAATTTGGAGTTGTGGAACATAAAATTATTGATATGAAATGGTTGGGAGATTTAGGCAATTCAATAACAACAGACATTAATATTCATTTTGAAAACGTATCGGACGATTTTATATATGTTCCATATAGAAACACGTGCATTATATCAGCATGTGTAGCATGGGCTGAAACAATAGATGCCGATGTAATATATACTGGTAGTGATGGGGGACCATTTGTATGTCCTGATAATAGCCCAGAATATTACAAGAGTATAAATGACCTTGTTTCGATGTCAACAAAACTAAACACAAAAATTAAAGTAGTTGCACCACTTAATTACAGCGATAAGGCAGATATCATAAAAAAAGGATTAGAATTGAATTTGCCATTTGAAAACACTTGGAGTTGCGTTGTAAGAGATGATAAGGCTTGTGGTATTTGTAAACCATGTAGAGACAGAATAGAAGGATTCAAAAAAGTAGGAGTAAATGATCCTATAGAATACCTTGAAGGAGGAAAATAAATGAAAAGTAAAGAAACAACAAATCAATTTTATTCAAAAATATTTCTTTTTATATCCATACTATTTGTAGCGTGTATACTAATATCCAATATACTCGCTTCAAAGATAATAAATATATTTGGTTTTTCGATGACTGGAGGAGTACTAGTATTTCCTATAACATATATTTTGGGAGATGTAATTACAGAAATTTATGGCTACAAGAATTCAAAAAAAATCATTATTTATGGATTTATCTGTAATTTACTAATGGTATTATTATTTGCAATTGCAATAAAGCTTCCTTATCCAGATTACTGGCAAAATCAAGAAGCATTTATATCAATATTAAGTAATACACCAAGATTACTATTGGCTTCTTTTATAGGATATTTAGTTGGTGGTTTATCGAACTCTTATATTATGGAATACATAAAAAACAACTCTAAAATTAAACATTTATGGTTCAGAACAATACTTTCAACTATAGTTGGTGAAAGCCTAGATACCTTTATATTCTTAATGATAGGATTTTATGGCACAATGAAAACAAATAACTTATTGCCTATGATTTTTTATCAATCTTTAGCTAAAATATTGTATGAAACCTTATTTACGCCAATCACATACAAAGTAATCGCATACATTAAAAAGAAAGAAAAAAGTTTGAATGATGTACACTAAAAAATGGTGATAATATGAAGAAGGAAAAAAAGAAATACAAAATAAGTGTAGTTATATGTGTGGCAGATGATTTGAGAATAAAAAATATGTTAGACAGCATTAATGAACATTGTGAGGTACTAATAGTTCTTAATGGGGCTACGCATCAATTAAAAGAAATCATAAATTGCTATGACTCAATGGATAGATTTGAATTAAACACAATTGAAATCGAAGAAAGAAATCTTAGTAAAGCTCGTAATTTAGGAATGATAAATGCAAAATACGATAAAGTAGTATTTTATGATAGTGATTGTATTATGACAAAAAACGCTTTGCAAAACTATGATAAATATTTAGACAAATATTTATTAGTTGATGGTCAAGTAAATTTTAAAAGTGATAATTTTCAAAGCAAAATAATTAGTGGCCAAAGATCAATGGGGTTGCCAGGATACGCATTATGTCCATCAATAGGAATAAACAAAAAAATAAAAGACAAAATAGAATATTATTTTGATGAAGATATAAAATGGATAGAAGATTCAGAACTAAATGTACGTGTTCAAAACAAAAACATTAAAATAGGCTTTATAAATGATTTAACTTGTATCCACGATAATTTGACATTTAGACAAGATTTAAAATCTGCTTATAGATATGGTACAGGTGTTAAAACAGCAAGTAGAAAAGGACTTCATAAAAAAAGTCCTAATGCAAATTGGAATTTAATAATTCCTTGTGTAAAAAAGAATATTTTAACTGGGGTTTATTGTATATTATGGAATATAGTATATTGTGTAGGTTATTACACAAGTTAGGGAGGTAAAATGAAAGTTTTAGGATTAAATGGATGGACAGAAAGAGGACACGATGGTGGAGCTAGTTTAATTGTGGATGGCAAATTATTGTTTTCTATAGAAGAAGAAAAATTAATTGGAAAACGTCATGCCTACGATACTTTACCATTAGAATCAATAAAAGCATGTTTAAATGCGGGTAACATAACATTAGATGATATTGACAGATTTGTCATAGGTTGGGATTTTGAAAAAATTTATAAAATGCTTGGGAAAGAATTTTTAACTAAAGAGGAAGTATCTAAAATTTTGTTTAATAATAACAAATATGCAAATAAATTAGAATACTTAGAGCATCATAAAGCACATGCTTATAGTGCATTTATACCATCAAATTACGAAAAAGCGCTTGTATTAATTGTAGATGGACAGGGTGAATATATGGGAACAACTTTATATTTGGCCGATAGAAACAAAAATGACTTGAAATTAATGATGGAAACACCGGTATCAATTGGATACTTTTATGCCGGAATTACAAAACAAATCGGTTTTAAAAGTGGAGAAGAAGGAAAGACTATGGGACTTGCTTCGTATGGAGAGCCTACATATGCAGATGAATTAAGAAAACTAATATATTTAAAAGAAGATGGAAGTATAGGATGTGTATTTCATATAGATAAAATTAGCAAAGATGAAGAAGATGCAACACTTCAAAAATGGGAAAAATTATTATCAAAAATTATACCAAAAAGAGAAGGAAAAATAATTAATATAACTGAAGATATAATACCATATGCAAATCTAGCACGCTCTGCCCAAAAAGTAATAGAGGAATTGATGACTGGAATAATAAAAAAATACGTTAAAGAAACTGGTGTTCATAACGTTTGCATAGCAGGAGGTGTGGGTCTTAATTGTCCTACTTCAACTGCCGTTGAAAAATTAAAAGAAGTAGATGGAGTATTCATACAACCTGCAGCAAATGATGGAGGTATATCATTAGGTGCCGCAATTCAAGGTGCACTTGATCTTGGAGATAATGTAAATATTGAAATGATACCTTATCTAGGAAATAAATTTTCTCAAGAAATAATTGAAAGTGAACTTCAAAAGAAAAATTATGAATACAAAGTATATGACAATATAGAAAAAATAATTGCAGAATTAATTTATGAAGGAAAAATAGTAGCAAATTACCAAGGACGCTTAGAACTAGGACCAAGAGCTTTAGGTAATCGTAGTCTGCTAGCAAGCCCTGAAAAATATGAAACTTTAGTTAGAATGAATGAACTAAAAGGAAGAGAAGTTTGGAGACCTCTAGCACCTGCAGTTTTATATGACAAGCAAGAAATGGTGTTTGATTCAAATATATTTTCACCTCATATGACAAAAAACTTTAATGTGTTAAATGAAATGAAAGATAAATTAGAGGCAATTACTCACGTTGATGGTACAGCGCGTATTCAATCAGTTACGAAAAAATATAATGAATTATTTTATAATATAATAAATGAATTTTACAAATTATCAGGTATTCCAGTAGTTATAAATACATCCTTTAATGTAAAAGGAGAGCCAATTGTTAATACTCCAAGCGAAGCAATAGATAGTTTTGAAAGAATGAATTTAGACTATTTATCAATAGGAAGATGTTTAGTTAAAAAGAAATGAGAATAAGAAATGATAAAAGAAATAATAGATAATAAACAATGGGATGATGAAATATCTAAATCGGAAGATTGTACATTTTACCAATCTTCAAATAACAGAGGATTATGTGAATTTAATGGAGCAAAAACTTATTGTATAAAATACCAAGGTGAAGAATCCAAAATACTTGCAATGGTTGCAGTGTACCCAAGTTTTATTAGTATACCTTTTGGACCAATAATATATGGAAAACAAGATGAAAAAGAGTTATTAAATTTTCTAAACATAGTTCGAAGAAAATTTAGATTGCCAGTAAAGTTTTGCCTTTTTAATGAAAAAATTGATAACTATAGTTGGATTCAAAATAATGCTAGAAATGTTTGGAATTTCACAACAGCGTTGTTAAATGTTGATTCTGACATTGATACTATAAAAGCAAGATTTAATCAAAATAGAAGAAGAATAATTAGAAAGGCACTTGTTAATTTAAAAGATTCTATTATAAGTATGGATAAAAATAATGCAGAATTATTTTACAAAATGTATAGTGAAAGATTATATACAACACATGGAGAGGTAGACTTCACTTCAAATGAATTGCTAAATATGTTAAGAAACGAAAATGTAAATTTATATATGTGTATTTTAAATAGTAAACCCATAGCGGGGATAGTCACATTTAAATTTAATGATACATTGATTACTAGGTATAATTGTACGGATACTAAATATCTTTCATTAAATCCAAATTCATATTTAGATTATTACTTAATTAATAAAGGGATTAAAGATCCAAATCTAAAATACTATGATTTCAGTGGAATATCAGAAGAAACTTCCAATGAAACAAAGCTAAAAAATATAGATAGATATAAATATTCATACGGACCTAATTTAATAAAAAAATATAATTGGTATATGTTTTAAAAATTAAATATGCAATAAAATAGAAAGTAATATTTGATTGGTATTGCTTTTTATTTTTATTAATAAATCTATAATATTAATTTTCATTGTATAAAAACAAATATATATTGAGATAAAATGGTATTTAAAAAGTATACTAAGTGAACAATCATCACAAGTGTAATTAATTTTATACAAAGCATTGACTTTGTGTACTTTATATGGTATAATTTTAAACGGTTAAGGGGGAAATGAAAAAATGATTAAATTAGACAAAAATCCTAATCCTACTAAAGATCAACACTTTATGGTAGATAAGGAAATGTTAGAATTAATTTATGATTCAGCAAATATTCAAGATGGTGAATCAATTGTTGAAATAGGTGGAGGAGCTGGTGCATTAACTGATTATTTAGTACAAGGTAATAACCACGTTACAGTAATTGAAAAAGATCCATATTATGCAGCATTATTAAAAAGCAAGTATGCTAGTAAAAATAATGTTGAGGTTATAGAGGGAGACGCTTTACAATTTAACTACCAAAATTATGATAGATTGGTAGCTAATCTTCCATATACAATTACTGAACCATTTTTAATTAATTTAGCAAGTACAGGTGCTTTAGATTATAATCCGAATAGTAAAGATGGTTCTTTATTAAAAAGTGTAACACTAGTTTTATCTCAAAACTCAACGAGAAAAATGTCGGCTCCAGTTCAGATAACAGAAGGAAAATCAAGACACATAAACCAAGAATTTGGAATTATGAGTATGATTTGCAAAGTGTTTTGTGATTTAGATATCATCTCTGCTATTCCAAGCGAGGCATTTTATCCTGCACCCGCTGTGACATCTTTTGTAGTTAATTTAACACCAAAAAAAGAAAAAACAACGGTCGATAGGATTATCCGTGAAATGTTAATGGATAAAAAATCAACGCGTTCATCTATTAAAAGAATTTATCAATTAATGCTTACTCGAGGGGAAATTTATAAATTAAATAAACACAAAAATAATTTTACAAAATCAATGAGTGGAAGTTTTACCTCAAAACTAATTGAAGATAGCAATGTTTATGATTTAAATCACGCACAAATATCACAATTAGTTCAAGATTTAATTAGAAATGATATATCAATTAAATCAAAAAATGCTGGGCGCACAAATTCTTACAGAGAAGATGATTACACAAGATATTTTGAGGGTAATACCTTTGTATATAATTCTGACGATTTAATTGATGAATACGATGATGAATATGAACAAGAGCAAATTTTCAAAGGTATCAAATCTAAATTTGAAAGAAAATATGATTACATGTTTGATGAAAGAATATATGAATTATTATTACACAGAGGATTAGAGTATATTGATCCAATTGAATTTCAAGAAATGTTAGGAAATTCAAAACAAAACAACTTGACTTTGAGAAAAAAGTAAATAGAAATATAGAATTGGACAATTTGCTCCAATTCTTTTTTATTTAACGTTCTTAAATGTTAGGTTGCAGGCACAGTTAACCATATGATATAATAATTAAAGAAAGGAGAAAGATAAAATGGAATTTATTAATGACCCTAATTATTATGATCAACATTTTTTAATAAATGAAAATGTGATTGAAAAATTTATTGAAATTTCAAACCTTAATAAAGATGATATCATAGTAGAAGTAGGTCCTGGTCAAGGAATATTTACAAAAAAAATAGCACCTAAAGTAAAAAAAGTATACTGTATTGAGCTTGATACAAGATTGAAAACTTTTTTAGATGAGATATGTAACGAATATAAAAATATCGAGATAATATATAACAATGTACTAAATACTTTTATTCCAAAATGTACAAAAATCATTACTGCGCTTCCATATAGTATAGTTGAACCATTTATGAATAAGATGCTTAAATGTGAATTTGATGAATTAATAATGATTACTGGAAAAAGATTTGCAGAAAAAGTTATGAAAAAAGAAATAAATCGTCTTAGTTTAATGGTTAATTGCTTTTTTGAGTTTGAAAAAATTATGGATATTACACCAGATAATTTTTCTCCGAGACCTAGAGTATTATCTTCGATGATTAAACTAAAACCTAAGAAAAATTTAACTGATTTCAACGATATGATTTTTAAAAGATTATTTTTAATGAAAAACAAAAAAATTAAAAATGGTCTAGTCGAGTGTTTAATCATAAATAAATATTGCAATACACAAAAAGAGGCAAAAAGTATCGTGGCAGAACTAAATTTACCTGAGGATCTATTAGAAACCAAATTCGAGGTGTGTTCAAATACAGATTTGGCAAATTTATATAATGAAGTAAACAAATTGTCGAAAAGAAAAACCAACTAATTAGTTGGTTTGTATAACACTCTATTCTGTTTTAGATTATAAATACTATAAATGTTTTAATATGTTTTTAATATTTTATAAACACGATTATGTAAAGATAAAAAATTTGCAAAAGCATCACAAGCGTGCTATAATAAGTACACTTTTTGTATTAGAGGGGGAAACTATGGAAAATATAGTAAGAGAAGACAAAAGACAAGAATTAAACAGAAAACTAACAGGTGTAATTCACAAAGATAGAATTTGGGAACAATGGTATGATCAAAAAATATTTGATTTACAATTACCAAAAATGTCACAGAAAGACTATCTATTCAGATGTATAGGTGATGACTTAAATCGTATTATGATTAACAACAGAGGTTTAAAAAAATACACTGTAGAAGAATTCTATAATATGGTTATAGATTATGAAAAAGCATTTAGCAAAATGAATCTTAATAAAGAAGATGTAATATGCACTATAGGGCTTACTACTCCAGAAATGTATGCTATAAAATATGCTGCTACATCATTAGGATTAATAACTTGTAACCTAAATGTTCTAGATATGGGTGTAACTGATGATGGAAAAAACAGACTCTACAATCAACTTTCAAACGTTAATCCAAAAATGATATTTACTTTAGACATTCTAGAAGACAAAATATATAAAGTAATAAATGACGAAAGGTTCAGAGATGCAGTAAAAGTATCAATGCCATTAACTGCTTCTACAAAAGCGCTTAATCCAGAAAGAGCAATATTTAATTTAAAAATGTTAAAAGACTATCTATCTGGTAAAAAAATAAATTACAAAATGAAATTAAGTGATTTCCTAGAATTAGGAAGAAATGTAAATACGGAAGAAATAAATGAAATATATGAAGTGAAACTTCCTTGTAATATTTCATTCACAAGTGGAACAACAGGAATAAATAAAGCAGTGTTAATATCTCACGACGCCAATAATGCATTAGCATTTCAACAACAAGTAGGAAATTTTGGATTCGAAAGAGGCACAAAGCATTTAGCACTAGTACCACCTTTCCTAGCATTCTGGGATGCAGATATAGTGCACGCTGCACTTGTTCAAGGAGCTGAAAACATCATCGAACTATTCCTTGATTACAAAAAAATACCAGGATACTTTAAAAAATATGATATTAACCTAGGAATATGGAGCCAATATCTATGGAGTTCATTAGAACTACTAAGTGAAAAAGATTTAAAAAGAGTAAAAGAAAATTTGAAATTAGCAATAGTAGGTGGAGAAAGATGTGAAATAAACGCAGCTGAAAAATTTTACAACAAAACTGGAGTACTTCAAACAACAGGATATGGTGCTTCAGAAGTAAACACAACTTTTAGTTTTGCACATCCATACTGTAAAAAAATCGGAACAGCCGGAATACCTATGCCTTATAATAATGTTAAAATAACTGATGCTTCATTAAATGACGTAACATATGGTGTAAATGGTAAACTATTTATAACTGGCCCTACTCTAATGAATGGATACTACAAGAGAGAAGACTTAACCGAAAAAGCAATATACGTTGATAAAGACGGAACAAAATGGTATTACACAGGAGACTATGGAGTAGTAGATAAAGATGGTTGTCTAACAATACTCGATAGATACAGTGAACCTATAACTATTAAATCAAATGGAACGACTGAACAGGTTAACAAATTAGATATTGTTGAAAAAATAAAAAAAGATAGAAATATTAAAAATTGCAAAATGACATTTAATAACGAAAAATTAGTACTTCACATATCATTAGATGACTTTTATAGTATTCCAGAAGAAGAAAAAATAGAAAGCATTATAAAAACTATAAAAGAAAACTTAGATCCAAAATACTATCCAAACATAATAAACGTTCTAGAAGAATTACCACGTACATCAGTAGGAAAAGTAGATTACAAGGCTTTAGAAAAAATGGGACAAAATCTTACAATCGACTTAGATGAAAATACAAAATTAGTAATAGTAAGAGAAGAGTCAAAAAAAATGAAGAGAAAATAAACAGAACAATTGCATTGACATTCAAAGTGTGCTATAATAAGTACACTTTTTCTTTTCAAGGGGGAAATTATGAAAAATTATTTAGAAGAATATAAAAAAGAATTAAGCAGTTTGACCAAAGAAGAAATGATTGCTAGAAATTTATATTTAAAACAACTACAAAGTGGGATTATTATCGGACCACCAACTGGAATATCAAGTATTGATAAGCCTTGGTTAAAATATTTTGATGAAACAAAACTCACAGAAAAAATGCCACAAAAAACGATATATCAATATATGTATGAAAGTAACAAAAATAACAGACTATCAACAGCATTGGAATACTTTGGAAGAAAAATAACATATTTTGAATTATTTAGAAAAATTGAAAAAACCGCTAGAAACTTAAGTGCTTTAGGAATAAAGAAAAACGAAATAGTAACAATATGTATGCCATCAACGCCAGAAACAGTTTACACAATTTATGCTCTAAATAAAATAGGTGCCATTCCAAACTTAATAGATCCTCGATATAGCGAAGATATGATTAAGGACTTAATTAATGAAACTAGTTCAAAATATTTAATAACTATTGATATGTGTAATGATAAAATAAAAAAAATAGAAAACGAAACAACTCTTGAAAAAATAGTATCGGTAAAAGCAACAAATTCAGTACCGGTAATAGGGTTATTAAAGAAAAACAATATAGAAAAAAATGAAAAATGGATTGACTGGAATACTTTTGTAAAGAAAGAAAAAGATTATGAAGAAAATGTTTATGAACAAGGAAAATTTGCAGTACTAGTTCACACAGGCGGAACGACAGGAAAACCAAAGGGTATTATGCTTAGCGATGACAACATAAACTCAATTGTGTTCCAATATGAATATGGAGATATAGAACTTTCTAAAAAACAAACTTTCTTAGATATAATACCTCCATTCGCAGCTTATGGAATATGTTCTTCTATACATATGCCTCTTTCGCTTGGAATGAAAACAATACTTATACCAAAATTTAATCCAAATGAATTTGACAAATTAATTCTTAAACATAAACCGACACACGTACTAGGAGTTCCTAGTTTTTGGGAAAACTTATCAAAAAATCCGAGTATGAATAACGTGGATTTATCATTTTTGCAAAGTCCAGGATCGGGCGGAGATGGAATCCTAAAAGCTCAAGAAGATAGAATAAATGAATTTTTCAAAAATCATAACTGTTCATCCAAACTTATTAAAGGCTATGGAATGAGCGAAGTCAGTTCAAGTGCGTGCACTTGCACTACTAATGCCAACGAAGAAACTAGTGTTGGTATTCCATTAATCCAAACAACAATTGGAATATTTGAACCTGAAACAAATAATGAACTATCATATAATACTATTGGAGAAATATGTATAACAGGCCCTTCAGTAATGAATGGTTACTATAATAATGAATCGTTAACAAACAAAACCATAAAAATTCATTCAGACAAAATGAGATGGGTTCATACAGGAGACCTTGGCTATATGACAGAAAATGGAATTTTATATGTTACAGGAAGAATAAAGAGAATGATCGTTAGATATGACGGCTTTAAAATGTATCCAACAGCAATAGAAGATATAATTCTAAAAACAGATGGAATAGATTCAGTCGCAGTAGTAAAATCACATAATGAATTAGGTAATATCGTAAAAGCATTTATGGTACCAAATAAAACAATTAAAGATTTAGGATTATTACAAGAACAAGTATTAGAAAATTGCAAACTTTATTTGGCAGAAAGATCAATACCAGAAGCATTTGAATTTATAGATGAGTTACCTCTAACCGGATTAGGAAAAATTAACTATGACGAATTAGAAAAAAGAGAAGAAATTAACAAAAAAATATTAAAAAAATAGTTAAAAAATAAACTTAACTATTTTTTTTGTTTACTTTATGATAAAATCTATATATAAAGGTAGTGATAATATGAGTTTTGGAATATCATTCTCTAGTTTAAGTTTATTTTATAGTATATTGCTAACAATTACATACTTCAAGAAAAAAAGAGCTAATAATTATGAAACAAAATTATATGGATGGTTAATATTAACGAATTTAATAGGACTCTTACTCGCAATTGCTTGCTACTATTTTGTATTAAATAAAGAAACATATGAAATAGCAAACTTTATTATATCAAGATTTTATTTAATATATCTAACCACTTGGATAATGATTTTAACTATGTATGTCATTATGATATCAATAAAAAAAGAAAATCTTGATACAACTTGGGTAAGACTATTAAAATATATGATTATAATATGGGCGCTAGCAAGCTTTATAACGTTTATTTTACCTTTAAATTATGCAAACACAAATAATCTAGTATACTCCTATGGAACATCAGCAAATTTTACTTTCTTAATAGGATTTCTATTTGAAATAGTATGTTTTGTGTTTATGATTAAAAATATAAAAAGTATAAAAAACAAAAAATATTTACCTATTATACTATATATGGTAGGCGGTACAATAGTAATGGTAATACAAAAATTAAATCCGGGATTACTATTAATGACATCAGCAGAAACTTTTGTAACATTTCTAATGTACTTTACCATCGAAAATCCTGATATGAAATTAATAAACGAACTTGAACTTGCTAAAAATTCAGCAGAAAAAGCAAATCGTGCAAAAACTGAATTCCTAAGTAGCATGTCACACGAAATAAGGACGCCTCTAAATGCCATCGTGGGCTTATCAGAAATAATAAATAAAACAGATGATATAAAAGAAATACACGAAGACTCTAAAGATGTTGTAAATGCAAGCTATACATTGCTTGAAATAGTTAATAGCATTCTAGACATAAGCAAAATAGAAGCAGGAAAAATGGAAATAGTAAAAGTAAACTATAATCCAAAAGATGAAATAGAAAAATTAGCAAAACTTCTTGAAACTAGAATTGGCTCTAAATCATTAAAATTAAATGTTAATATCGACAAGAACTTACCTAGTGCATTTTATGGAGACCTAAACAAAATTAAACAAATAATTTCAAACTTATTATCAAACGCAATAAAATATACTGACTCTGGTAGTGTTGATTTAAATGTAATCGCACACAATAAAAATAATATATGTAATTTAGAAATAGCTGTCAAAGACACAGGACGTGGAATAAAAGAAGAACAACTAAGCCATCTATTCACAAAATTCGACAGATTAGAAGAAGATAAAAACACATCCATCGAAGGAACAGGTTTAGGCCTCGCAATAACAAAAAGCTTAGTAGAAATGCTTGGTGGTACAATAAGTGTTGATAGTTCCTATGGAGTAGGAAGCACATTCACGGTATTAGTGCCAGAAGAAATCTCTACTGCTATAATAAACGAAGAAGAAACAAAAGAAATAACCAAATACAATGGAGTAAAAGTACTAATTGTAGATGACTCAAAACTTAACTTAAAAGTTGCTGAAAAAATACTAGGCGAATATGGTCTAAAATCAGAAACAGCCATAAGTGGTGAAGAATGCATAGAAAAAATCAAAAACGGAAACACATATGACATAATATTTATGGACATAATGATGCCAAACTTAAGCGGTGTAGAAACATTTAAAGAACTTAAGAAAGATGAAAACTTTAATATTCCAGTAGTCGCACTAACAGCCGACGCAATGGAAGGACAGAAAGAAATGTATCTAAAAGAAGGATTCATAGGATATTTATCAAAACCAATTGAAAGAACAGAACTAGAAGCATTCTTAAAAAAAGAACTAAAAGGCAAAGAGACAAAAGAAACTACCCTCAAAAAAGAAGAAATTAAAGTTGATGAAGGCAAAGAAGAAATACTCGAAAAAGCAGGAGTAGACTTAAAAGAAGTAAAAAAACTATTCACAAATCTAAATGAATTAATATTTGAAATTCAGACTTATATATCAGAAAGCATAAAAGTACGAAAAGAATTAGAAGAGTACTATAATAATAAGGATACAGAAAATTACGAAATACTAGTACACAGATTAAAAAGTGAAAGTAGAACTTTTGGACTTATGAAACTAGGAGACTTATTTGAAATTCATCAAAACAAAGCAAAACAAAATGATTGGGACTATATTAATAAGGAATACAAAAACTTAATGTCTGAATATGATAAAGCAATAAGCGTGTTAAGCAAACTATAGGAGTAATATGAAACTAGAAAATTTAAATTTTATTAGAATTGAACAATCTAAATTTGAAAAAGAACTTGAAGAAGAAACTAATAAATATTTATATCATTTCATAGTATGCAAAATGACTGATGGACAAATAGTCAAAGTTGATAACTATAATAATTTAGATGAATTAGAAAGTAGTAATATCGATTGCAAATTTTATGTAGAAAAGATACATTATTATAAAGATAAAGACAATCCTCATAAAGAATATGGTAGTGCATATCACATACAAAATATAAGATGACATCTCTAGACAAAGATACGGAATTTTTAAACAGAAACTTATAGCTTTTTATGTAAAGAATTGGTGTAAACAGAAAACTTAAAAATGTTTTCTGTTTATTTATTTTTATAAGGGAAAAACGTATGTCAACTTTACACAAAATTTCTTTCAAAAAGGGGTTGATTTTTACACAAAAGTATCATATAATTATATGCGTATGACTGCGAGGAAGCGCGAGGTTGCTGATACACCCGGTTAAGTTGTTAAAACTTGATTTAATATCAGGTAATTCGTGCCGAGCTAGTCTATTTGAAATAGGCGAAGGAGGGTAAATATATGGCTAAAGAGAAAGTTCGTATCAGATTAAAAGCGTATGATCACAGAGTTCTTGATAAAGCAGCAGGTAAAATTGTAGATACTGTTAAACGTACAGGTGGTATAGTTTCTGGACCAGTTCCACTACCAACTGAAATAGATAAAATCACAATCTTAAGAGCTGTTCACAAGTATAAGGATTCACGTGAACAATTTGAAATGAGAACACACAAAAGACTAATTGATATTGATAGTCCTAGTAAGGAAACAGTAGATGCATTATCTCACTTAGACTTACCTAGTGGAGTAGATATCGAAATCAAATTATAAGATTTAGTAGGGAGGAAAAACAATGAAAGGAATCTTAGGACGTAAAGTTGGAATGACAGAAGTCTTCACAACTGACGGAAAACTTATACCAGTAACTGTAGTTGAAGTTGAACCTAACGTAATAACTCAAATCAAAACAGTTGAAAAAGATGGGTATAACAGTATTCAATTAGGTGCTTTCACAAAAAGAGAAAAAGTATCTAATAAACCAGAAATGGGACACATTAAGAAAGCAAATACTACACCTAAGCGCTTCTTAAAAGAAATTAAAGGATTAGACATTGCTAACTATGAAGTTGGGCAAGTAATTGGTGTAGATGTATTCGAAGCTGGAGAACTTGTAGATGTAACAGGTACATCAAAAGGTAAAGGCTTCCAAGGAACAATTAAAAGACATAACTTCAGTAGAGGTCCAATGTCACACGGTTCACATTATCACAGAGCAGTAGGTTCTCGTGGACCAATGAGACCAATGAGAGTCTTAAAAGGTAAAAAATTACCAGGACATATGGGTAACGAAACTGTTACAATTCAAAATCTTGAAATCATAGCAGTAGATGTAGAAAATAGTTGCCTATTAATAAGTGGTAATGTACCAGGGCCTAAAAAAGGTTACGTATTAGTAAGAACTGCTATTAAAAATGGTGGTAAAGTAGAAGCTAAAGAATTAGTTTCATACATAGTTGAAGAAGTAGTTGAAAATAATGAAGTAGTAACAGAAGAACTAACTGAAACAGTTGAAAATAATGAAGTTATTACAGAAGAAACTACAGAAAACACTCCAGAAAAGGAGGAGACTGAATAATGGCAAAAATAGGTGTAATAACTCTAAAAGGAGAAAACGTTAAAGATATAACACTTAATGATGAAGTTTGGAACGTAGAAGTAAACGAAATCGTATTATCAAACGCTATTAAATTACAATTAGCATCATTAAGACAAGGTACACACGATACTAAAGGAAGAAGTGAAGTATCAGGTGGTGGAAGAAAACCTTGGAGACAAAAAGGAACTGGACGTGCTCGTCAAGGAACTATAAGAGCTCCTCACTGGGTAGGTGGTGGTGTAGTATTTGGACCAACACCAAGAAGTCACAGTTTCAAAATGAATAGAAAAGAAAGACGTCTAGCTCTTAAAAGCGCACTTTCAGATAAATTCCAAAATAAAGGTTTATGTGTAGTAGATAGTTTAGAAATCGCTTCACCTAAAACTAAAGAATTTAATAGTACACTAGAAGGATTAAAGTTAAATGGTAAAACATTAATAATAACTGATGGAGAAAATGGTAATGTAGTACTTGCTACAAGAAATATGCCTAACCTATATGTTATTGAACCAACTAGCATAAACGTACTAGACTTAGTAAGTGCTGACAACGTTTTAATAGACGAAGCTAGCGTAAGCAAAATAGAGGAGGTGCTTAAATAATGAATATCGAAATAATCAAAGCACCAGTAATAACTGAAAAAACAAATAATTTAAGTAGTAACAACGTATATGTTTTCAAAGTAGATAAAAAAGCAAACAAAACAGAAATCAAACAAGTAATTGAAAACAAATGGAACGTTAAAGTTGAAAGCGTTAACACTACTAATACAAAAGCTAAAAGAAGAAGAGTTGGAAAATATACTGGTTATACAACTCCATACAAAAAGGCTTATGTAAAACTTAAGGAAGGCTCTACAATAGAGTTTTAGTAGGTGATTATAATGGCAATAAAGAAATATAAACCAATAACAAACGGTACTAGAAATATGAGTACTCTAGTAAACGAAGAAATCACTCATAGTACTCCAGAAAAAAGTTTGTTAGGAAAACTAAAAAGTAAAGCTGGAAGAAACAATCAAGGTAAAATCACTGTAAGACACAGAGGTGGCGGAGTTAAAAGAAAATACCGTCTAATCGATTTCAAAAGAAATAAAGATGGTGTTATTGGAACAGTTACAACAATTGAATATGATCCAAACAGAAGTGCAAACATCGCACTAATAACTTACGCTGATGGTGAAAAAAAATATATCATCGCACCTCTTAACTTAAAAGTTGGAGATAAAATTGAAAGTGGAGAAAACGTTGACATTAAAGTTGGAAATGCTCTTCCACTTATGAACATTCCAGTTGGTACAGTAGTACACAATATCGAACTTAACCCAGGAAAAGGTGCACAACTTGCAAGAAGTGCAGGATCAAGCGCACAAATCCTAGGAAGAGAAGGAAAATATGTATTACTAAGATTAAAATCTGGTGAAACAAGAAAAGTAATGGGAGTATGTCGTGCAACTATCGGAACAGTTGGTAACTTAGATTATGAACTAGTTCATTTAGGAAAAGCAGGACGTAAAAGACATATGGGATGGAGACCTACAGTACGTGGATCTGTTATGAACCCTAATGATCACCCTCACGGTGGTGGTGAAGGTAAAGCTCCAGTTGGACGTAAAGGACCTATGACACCTTGGGGTAAACCAGCACTTGGATTAAAAACACGTAAAACAAAAAAAGCAAGCGAGAAATTAATTGTATCTCGTAGAAAGAAAAAATAAAGAAAGGATTTGTTAGTATGTCAAGAAGTTTAAAAAAAGGACCTTACGTTTTTAATAGACTACTTAAAAAAGTAGAGAGTCTAAACGAAAGCGGTAAAAAGGAAGTAATAAAAACTTGGTCACGTCGTTCAACAATCTATCCTGATTTCGTTGGGCACACATTCGCAGTACATAATGGAAAAGATTTCATTCCAGTATATGTAACTGAAGATATGGTAGGACACAAACTTGGTGAGTTTGCATTAACTCGTAAGTTCGGTGGACACGCTGGCGAAAACAAATAGGAGGGTAAATTATGGAAACTTATGCAATACATAAAGGTGCCATGATCGCACCTAGAAAAGCTAGAATGACACTTGACCTAGTAAGAGGCAAAAGTGTTAAAGAAGCCAGAAATATATTATTAACAACTAATACTAAAGGTAGTCGTTTAATAAAGAAAGTACTTGATAGTGCAGTAGCAAATGCTGTAAATAATCTAGGACTTAAAGAAGAAGACTTATTCGTTAAAGAAACATACATTAACGAAGGAGCAACATTAAAAAGAAGTAAAATCGCATCACGTGGAAGTGTAGACAGACGTGATAAGAGAACAAGTCACATATTTGTAAAAGTAAGTGATGGGAAGGAGGACTAAGCTATGGGTCAAAAAGTAAGTCCAGTCGGACTAAGAATTGGTATCAACAAAGACTGGGAAAGTAAATGGTACGCACCAAGTAAAGACTTTTCAAAATACTTAAACACTGACATTAAGATTCGTAAATATCTAGATAAAAATCTTAAAGGTAGCTCAGTCGCTAGTGTTGTAATTGAAAGAAACAAAAAAAGAACAAATATTATAATCAATACTTCTAAACCAGGAATCGTAATCGGACGTGGTGGAGAAGAAATAGAAAAACACAAAAAAGCACTTGCAAAATTAACTGGAGAAGAAATTTACTTATCAATAGTAGAAATTAAAGAACCAGACTTAAATGCTGCATTAGTAGCAGAACAAATCGCAATGCAAATCGAAAATCGTGCTTCATTCAGAGTTGCTCAAAAGAAAGCAATCAGAAACACAATGAAAGCAGGAGCAAAAGGTATAAAAACTCTTGTATCTGGACGTTTAAACGGTGCTGAAATAGCAAGAAGTGAAGGATATAATGAAGGAACAGTACCACTTCACACTTTAAGAGCTGACATCGATTATGCTCACAAAGAAGCAGACACAATCTACGGAAAAATCGGTGTAAAAGTATGGATCTATAAAGGAGAAATATTGCCTGCTAAAGGAAATAAGGGAGGTAAGAAAGATGTTACTACCAAAGAGAACTAAATATAGAAAACCTCATAGAGTTAGTTACGAAGGTAAAAGTAAAGGTAAAAATAAATTATCTTACGGAGAATACGGATTAGTAGCTAAAGAAGGTGCTTACATAACTGCAAGACAAATCGAAGCAGCTCGTGTAGCAATGACAAGAGAAATGAAAAAGTCTAAAAGAGGTAAAGTATACATTAACATATTCCCTCATTTAGCAAGAACAAAGAAACCTTTAGAAGTTCGTATGGGAAGCGGAAAAGGTAACGTTGAAGAATGGGTAGCAGTAGTTAAAGAAGGTAAAATCATGTTTGAAATGGGTGATGTTACTGAAGAAACAGCTAGAGAAGCATTTCGTTTAGCTGGTCACAAACTACCAATCAAAACAAAATTTATAATGAAAGAAAGTGGTGAAAGTAATGAAAACTAGTGAAATAAGAAAAATGTCCACTGAAGATATAAATAAAAAAATAGTTGAACTTAAAGCTGAACTTTGGAATTTACGTTTTAGTGGTGCCACTGGTACTTTAGAAAAACCACATAGAATCAAAGAATTACGTCACGACGTTGCTAGACTAAAAACTGTACTTAACGAACGTAAGGAAGGTAATTAGGAGGAACTATGGAAAAGACTAAAGAAACAAGAGTTGGAAAAGTTGTAAGCACAAGTATGGATAAAACAATAGTAGTTTTAACTGAAACTTACAAAAACCACCCACTATACAAAAAAAGAGTAAAATACTCTAAAAAATACAAAGCACACGATGAAGAAAACAAAGCAAAAGTAGGGGATACAGTTAGAATAGTAGCTTGCCGTCCTCTATCAAAAACAAAAAGATATGTATTAGATAGCATTATTGAAGAAGCTATCATACTTTAAGAAAGGAACGTGAGTATTAATGGTACAACCAGAAAGCCGTTTAAAAGTTGCCGATAACTCAGGTGCAAGAGAAATCTTAGTAATCAGAGTACTTGGTGGATCTTTTGTAAGAAGCGGAAATATTGGAGACGTTGTAGTAGGAACTGTTAAAAAAGCAATACCTAACTCAAACGTTAAAAAGGGAAAAGTCGTAAAGGCTGTTATAGTTAGAACAGTTCAAGGTGTAAAAAGACCTGACGGAAGCCATATCAAATTTGATGACAATGCTTGTGTTCTAATTAAAGATGATAAGAGTCCTGTAGGAACACGTGTTCTAGGACCGGTTGCTCGTGAACTTCGTGATAAAGACTTCATGAAAATCGTTTCACTAGCGCCAGAAGTATTATAGGAGGGATGCTAGATGAAAATTAAAGTTGGAGATAAAGTAAAAGTTATTACTGGTTCAAACAAAGGTAAAGAAGGCAAAGTATCAAAAGTTTTAAGAAGTGAATCTAGAGTAATCGTTGAAGGCGTTAACATAGTAAAAAAACACGTTAAACCAGGTAGAACAAACGAAACTGGTGGAATTCTTGAAATAGAAGCTCCTATTCATATTTCAAACGTAAAAGTTCTTTCAGAAGAAAAGAAAGAAACAAAAAAATCTAAGAAAGAGTCTAAATAGGAGGGTACAATGGAAACATTAAAGAAATTATATAATGAAGAAATAACTCCTGCTCTTATAGAAAAATTCGGTTACACTTCTAAAATGGAAGTACCTAAGCTAGAAAAAATAGTACTTAATATGGGTGTAGGAGATGGAGCAGCTGATTCTAAATATTTAGATGCTGCTGTTAAAGAACTTGAAGTAATCGCCGGTCAAAAACCTGTTGTTACAAAAGCAAAAAAATCAATCGCAGGATTTAAATTAAGAGAAGGAAGCAAAATTGGTTGTAAAGTTACATTACGTGGTGAAAAAATGTATATTTTCTTGGAAAAACTAATTAAAATTGCATTACCTCGTGTACGTGACTTTAGAGGAATCTCAAAAGGAAGTTTTGATGGAAGAGGAAACTATACTTTAGGAATTAAAGAACAACTTATATTCCCAGAAGTAGACTACGATCAAGTAATTAAAACTAGAGGCCTTGACATTGTTATAGTAACAACTGCTAAAACAAATGAAGAAGCACTAGAATTACTAAGTGGTTTTGGTTTACCTTTCAAGAAATAGGAGGTCTAAGATAATGGCAAAAACAAGTAAATTAGTTAGTCAAAAAAGAGGAAGCAAATTCGCTGTTAGAAATTACACAAGATGTGAAAGATGCGGAAGACCTCACGGAGTATTAAGAAAATTCGGACTATGCCGTATTTGCTTTAGAGAACTAGCTTACAAAGGACAAATACCAGGCGTTAAAAAGTCTAGTTGGTAAGAAGGGAGGACTATAGTAATGGTAAACGATATAATAGCAGATATGCTTACAAGAATACGTAATGCATCTGCAATGAAATATACAAGTGTTGAAGTACTTGGTTCTAAAATGACAAAAGAAATCGCTACAATATTAACAAACGAAGGATACATTGAAGGCTTTGAAGTAATCAAAGACGGAGCTGCTGAAAAATTAGTATTAAACCTAAAATATGGTGCTAAAAAAGAAAGAGTAATAACAGGACTTAAAAGAATCAGTAAACCTGGTCTAAGAGTATATGTTAAAGCAGAAGAAGTACCTAAAGTATTAAATGGTTTAGGAATAGCTATAGTATCTACTTCAAAAGGAATAATGACAGATAAGGAAGCAAGAAAAGCAAACCTAGGTGGAGAAATTCTTGCATACATATGGTAAGGAGTTATTATGAGTAGAATAGGTAAAAGAGTATTAGTAGTACCAGAAGGTACAACAGTAGAAGTTAACGGTAGCGAAGTTAAAGTAACAGGTAAATTAGGAAGTATGACTCTTTCAGTAAAACCTGGAATCAATGTAGTAGTTAGTGATGGAAATGTAACTGTAACAAGAGATAATGACTCTAAAGAATTAAGAAGTTTACACGGAACAACAAATGCAAACATAGCAAATATGGTAACTGGTGTAACAGAAGGATTCAAAAAAGAATTAGAAATCAATGGTGTAGGTTATAGATTCCAATTAGCAGGAAACACATTAACAATTAGTGCTGGTTATTCTCATCCAGTAAAAATGGAAGCTCCAGAAGGAATTAAACTAGAGAGTCCAAGCCAAACTGAATTAACAATCAGTGGTTATGATAAACAAGCTGTAGGAGAATTCGCAGCAAACGTTCGTAAAGTACGTGGACCAGAACCATATAAAGGAAAAGGTATTAAGTACAAAGATGAACACATAAGACGTAAGGAAGGAAAGAAAGCTGCATAGGAGGTAAATTATGATAAAGAAAGAAAGTAAAAATGTAAGTCGTCTAAAAAGACACGCTCGTATCAGAAAGAATTTATCAGGTACAGAAAACACTCCAAGACTTAACGTATTTAGAAGCAATACTAACATATATGCTCAAATCATCAACGATGAAACTGGTGAAACTTTAGTAAGTGCCTCAAGTTTAGAAATGAAACTAAACAAATGTGATACTGAAACTTCTAAAAAAGTTGGTGCAGAAGTTGCAAAACGTGCACTTGAAAAAGGTATCAAAAGTGTAGTATTCGATCGTGGAGGATATGCTTATCACGGAAGAGTTAAAGCACTTGCAGATGCAGCTAGAGAAGCTGGACTAGAGTTTTAGGAGGGACTGTTAAGAAATGGAAAATAATAAAAGAGAAAGAAATAACAAAAGAGAATTCGTTAAAAAGAGTCCTTATGAAGAAAAAGTAATCTCAATCGGGCGTGTATCTAAAACAACTAAAGGTGGACGTACAATGAGATTCACAGCAACAGTTGCTGTAGGTGATAGAAAAGGTAAAGTAGGACTAGGAACAGGTAAAGCAAATGAAGTTCCAACTGCAATATCAAAAGCTATAAAAGCTGCAGAAAAGAACGTAATAAAAGTAAACCTAGTAGAAAACAGAACACTAAGTCACGAAGTAATCGGAACTTGCGGAGCTGCTAGAGTACTTATTAAACCTGCTAAAGCTGGTAGTGGTATCATTGCTGGTGGACCAGTTCGTAACGTACTAGAACTTGCTGGTGTAAAAGATATAGTATCTAAATCATTAGGAAGTAACACACAAATAAACACTGCTAAAGCTGCAATGGATGCATTAAAGAAACAAAGAAGTGCAAGTCATATTGCAAGCTTACGTGGTAAAACAGTAGAGGAGATTATAGGATAATGAAATTAAATGAATTAAAAACAAATCCTGGGTCAACTCACAGAAGAAAAATAGTAGGTAGAGGACCAGGAAGCGGATTAGGAAAAACAAGTGGCCGTGGAGAAAAAGGTCAAAAAGCTCGTTCAGGAGCAAGCATAAAACCTTGGTTTGAAGGTGGACAAAATCCACTATACAAAAGAATACCAAGAAGAGGATTCAACAATGCTAGATTTACTACAAGATACGCTGTAATAAACGTATCAGACTTAAATAGATTTGAAGATGGAACAGTTGTAACTCCAGAATTACTAAAAGAAACTGGATTAATTAAAAAAACTCTAAGTGGAATAAAAATTTTAGGAAGTGGAGACCTTACTAAAAAATTAACGGTTAAAGCAAACTTATTCACAACAACTGCAATCTCAAAGATAGAAAGTAATGGTGGAAAAGCAGAGGTGATTTAGATGTTTTCAACATTTAAGCAAATATTTAAGAAAACTAATAAAGACCTTAAAAGCAGAGTATTTTATACAATAGGTGCATTATTCATTTTCGCTCTAGGAAATGCAATAACTGTACCTGGTATGAAAGCTATAACAAAAGATTTAGGATTTCTAGAACTATTAAATGCAATGAGTGGTGGCGGACTAAAACAATTTAGTATATTCGCACTAGGTGTAATGCCTTACATCACAGCATCAATACTTCTTCAAGTATTGCAAATGGATTTAATGGGAATAAATTATTTTAAAGAACTAAAAGAAATGGGAGAAGAAGGTAGAAGAAAAATAAACAAAATAAATAGATATCTTGGAATAGGTTTCGCACTTATAGAAGGTTACATCTATTCAATAATGTTTATGGGAAAAACAGGAACTCCACTAGAATATGTTGAAATAAGCTTAATATTAACAGCAGGTACAGCATTCCTATTATACTTAGGAGACCAAATAACTAATAAAGGTCTAGGTAATGGTATAAGCCTAATAATAATGGCAGGTATCATAAACACAGTACCAAGAATGATGATAGAAGCTTACAACGGACTAGTAGTAGGAACTTCAAATACTTTCCTAGGAATTCTATCATTCATAATCTTCATATTACTATATGTTGGAATAGTAGTTGGTGTAATATATGTACAAGAGGCTGAAAGAAAAATACCAATTCAATACTCAAACAGAAGTAGAGGAGCATATAACAGTGCTAACTCATCATTCTTACCACTAAGAATAAACTCTGCAGGAGTAATGCCAGTAATCTTCGCATCAGCAATACTTGCAATCCCAACAACACTAACATATTTAATAAAAAGTGAAGGATTTAAATTATTTGTTGATAAATACTTAACAACATCAACACCTATAGGATTTGTAGTATATATCTTATTAATAATAGCATTTACTTATGGTTACACTTTTGTAGCAGCAGTAAATCCTGAAGATATATCTAAAAATCTAAACAAACAAAACGGATACATTCCAGGAATAAGACCAGGAACTGAAACAACAAAATACATTTCTAAAGTCTTATCAAGAATAACATTTATGGGAGCAATATTCATAGCAGTAATAGCAGCAATTCCAATTATATTTAGTTGGATTTCTGATATGCCAAGTATAGTTACCCTAGGTGGAACAAGTATCCTAATCGTAGTAGGAGTATTACTAGAAACTTACAAACAACTAGAAAGTTCTGTAGCAAGTCGTGCTTATAGGAGGTAGATATGAATATAATTTGGATCGCTCCACCTGCAGCAGGCAAGGGAACGTATAGTAGTTTATTAAAAGAAAAATATGGTTTCAATCATATAAGTGCTGGAGACGCTTTAAGAGAGCAAGTATCTCTTGGAACAGAAATAGGAAAAGAAGTAAAAGAAATAATAGAAAAAGGAGAAATGGTTGACGATAACCTAATGAAAAGATTAATCGAAGCCAAATTAAAAACTCTTGATCTAAGCGTACCGTTTATGATGGACGGATATCCTAGAAAAATAAACCAAGCACACGACTATGAAGAAATACTAAAAAAATTAAACATAGATGTTGATAAAGTAATATATATTGACATTGATAAAGAAACTGGCTTAAAAAGAGTACTTGGAAGAAGAACTTGTCCTAAATGTAAAAAAGGATATAATGTTCTAACTGGTTACAATAAACCAAAAGAAGAAGAACTTTGTGATGATTGTCACGTAAAACTTGAACAAAGAACAGATGACAATAAAGAATCATATGAAAAAAGATATGATGTATACAAAGAAGAAACAAAGCCAGTAATAGAATACTTTGACAGTCTTGGTAAATTAATAACCATAGATGGAAAAGTAGAGCCAGAAAAAATGCTAGATAGTTTAATGGCTAGACTGGGAGTAAAAAATGATTAGTACCAAATCTGAAAAAGAACTAGAATTAATGCGTTACGCCGGTAAAGTTGCTTATGATCTATTAGAATTAATGGAAAAAGAAATAAAGCCTGGCGTAACAACTAAGCATTTAGATGAAATAGCAAATAAATACATAACAAGTAAAGATTGTTACCCTTCTTGCTTAGGCTACGAAGGATACCCTGCTAGCATATGTACATCAGTAAATGAAAGTGTAGTGCACGAAATACCTAGTAACAGAAAACTAAAAAATGGTGACATAATCACTATTGACGTAGTAGTTGAATACAAAGGTTATATGGCAGACACTGCAAGAACATATAAAGTAGGCGAGGTAACAAAAGAAGTAGAAAATTTGCTAAAATATACTAAAGAAGCATTATATAAAGGCTTAAGTGTTATAAAACCAGGAATTATACTAAATGATGTTTGCACGGCTATTGAAAGTGTAGCAAAAGAGCACGGGCTTGGTGTAGTAAGAGAACTAACAGGTCATGGCATAGGAAAAGAAATGCACGAAGACCCATACATTCCAAACTACAGCAATAACGAAAGCAACTTAGTATTAAAAGAAGGAATGACACTTGCAATCGAGCCAATGTTTAGTTTAGGAAAAAGAGATGTGTGGCTTTTAGAAGACGATTGGACAATTGAAACACAAGACAAAAGTCCAACAGCACACTTTGAACATACTATAGTAGTAACCAAAAATGGTTATGAAATATTAACAGGAGAGTGAATAAATGGCTAAAGATGGATACATTGAAACAGAAGGAAAAGTCCTAGAAATAATCCCAGGGGGAGACTTTAAAGTAAAATTAGAAAACGGTCATATTGTAGAGGCCCGCGTTTCTGGAAAAATGCGTCTAAACTATATACGTATTCTTCCAGGTGATACAGTATTACTAGAAATTCCAATTTGTGATTTAACACGTGGGCGTATAATATATAGAAAATAATGGAGGCAAGAAAATGAAAGTAAGACCATCAGTAAAACCAATATGCGATAAATGCAAAGTAATTAAAAGAAAAGGAAAAGTCATGGTAATTTGTGAAAATCCAAAACACAAACAAAGACAAGGTTAATAGGAGGTAATTATGGCACGTATTAAAAATATTGATTTACCAAAAGATAAAAGAATAGTTATAGGGTTAACTTATATATACGGAATTGGACCATCAAGAGCAAAGAAAATTTGTGAAACTGCTGGTGTAAGTGAAGATATAAGAGTTAAAGATTTAACAAACGATCAAGTTAACGACCTAAGAAAAGCATGTGATGAATATGTACTAGTTGGAGACTTAAAGCGTGAAGTTGAAATGAACATCAAAACAAAAATGGAAATCAACTCTTATCAAGGAACTAGACATAAAAAAGGATTACCAGTAAGAGGACAAAGAACAAGTAGAAATGCTAGAACTCGTAAAGGTAAAGCTAAAACAATAGCAAATAAGAAGAAATAGGAGGTTAAATAATGGCATATAATAGAAGAAAAAGAAAAGTCAAGAAGGACATCACTACTGGTGAATGTCATATACATGCAACATATAATAACACTATCGTAACAATAACTGATGAAAACGGTGGAGTAATAAGCTGGGCTTCAAGTGGATCAATTGGATACAAAGGAAGCAAAAAGAAAACTCCATTTGCTGCTGGACAATCTGCTGAAGCAGCTGGAAAAGTAGCATACGATATGGGACTTAGAAAAGTAGACGTATATGTAAAAGGTATAGGTGGAGGAAGAGAAACTGCTATTCGTTCATTAAGCACAGCAGGACTTGAAGTAACATCAATCACTGATGTAACACCAGTACCACATAACGGTTGTAGACCACCTAAGAGAAGACGTGTTTAGGAAAGGGGAATTATTATGTTAAGATTTGAAAAACCAGATTACAAAGTTGTAGAATATGATGAAAACAACTTTTATGGAAAATTTGTACTTGAACCATTAGAAAGAGGTTTCGGTACAACAATTGGTAATGCTTTAAGAAGAGTAATGTTATCAAGCCTTCCTGGCAGTGCTATTAAATATATTAAAATTGACGGAGTACTTCACGAATTTCAAAAAGTAGATGGAATAAGAGAAGACGTAACAGAAATCATACTTAACCTAAAAAAATTAGTAGTTAAAAATCACACTGATGAAGACAAAAAACTATATTTAAAAGCTGACAAAGAAGGAGCAGTAACTGCAGGAGACATAACTCCAGACTCAGATGTTGAGATAATAAACAAAGACTTAGTAATTTGTAACTTATCTAAAGGCGGAAGCATAAATATGGAAATAGTAATATCTAATGGACGTGGATATGTAGATGCTAAAATCAACAGAAAAGAAATGAAAAATATAGAAGTTGGAGTAATTCCAGTAGACTCTCTATATAGCCCAATTGAAAGAATAAGTTATGAGGTAGAACCAGCACGTGTTGGACAAAGTGAAAACTATGACAAACTAGTAATGGAAGTATACACTAATGGTGCTATAACTCCAGAAGAATCAATTGCATTAGCAAGTAGAATATTAATAGAGCACTTTGATATCTTAACAAAACTTAACAAAATAGCTGATATGACTGGACTTTTATCTGATAAAGAAGAAGATCCAATTCAAAAAACTTTAGAAACACCTATAGAAGAATTAGACCTTTCTGTAAGAGCATACAACTGCCTTAAAAGAGCAGGTCATCATACATTACAAGACTTAACTTCATTAAGTGAAGGCGAAATGATGAAAATAAGAAACTTAGGTAAAAAATCATTAAAAGAAGTAATAGATAAAATAAAAGATATGGGACTTAAGTTCCGTGATGAAGATTAGGAGGTACACATGGCATTATATAGAAAATTAAACAGAGAAACTAAACAAAGAAGAAGTATCTTATCTGGTTTAACAAAAACTGTATTAAAAAATGGCAAAGTAGAAACAACAGAAGAAAGAGCTAAAGAAGCTAGAAAATATGTTGATAAAATGATTACTTATGCAAAAAAAGGCGATTTAGTATCTAGAAGAAAAGCACTTGCATTCTTAGAAAACGATACTGAAATTGTAAAATACCTATTTGATACACTAGCACCAAAATATGCTGAAAGAAATGGTGGCTACACTAGAATAATCAAACTAGCTGAAAGAAGAGGAGACGACGCTTTAATAGTTAGTTTAGAACTAGTTTAATAAAATTCTCTAGGAAACTAGAGTTTTTTTGTTAATAACTTTTAACTTATTAACATTTATATCAGTTTACTTAAAAAACAAAAAATGTTATAATTCTAATAGATAATAAGAGGTGATAATGTGAACAAAGAAGAAATACAAAAAATAATTAAATCTGACGTTCCTATGATAGACAAAAAAGTTGCTATCAAACTATATAGCGAAATAAGTGACAATTATATTAACAATAATAAAATTTATAAATCAAGAAACAGTAAATTCTTTTTACTTTCGTATGCTTTAAGTCGAATACAAAAAACAATTAAAGAAACAGAAATACCAGAAAAAACACTAAAAGTAATCAAAGACAAACTTCTCTTACTACAAAGTTTAATTTATAATACTCCAGCAGATCAAATAGAAAGAGGTAGCGAGATATTTGAAATAATAACTTACATAGAAGGAGCATTAGGTTTACCAATAACATTCCCAGAAAATATAGATAGAGTATTAGAGAAAATAATGTCAAAAGAGGAGTCAAAAGAATGGAAAAAATAATTGAACTACTTGAAAATCAAATAAATCATATTCTTAAAAGCATAACAGCTAGTGAAAAAAAACTAAAATACTATGACTTACTTGATGAATTAGAAAAAAACATAGACGAAGAACTAAATACAAACATACTTGAAGAAGTAAAAAACTATTATGGCTTAGACATAGACATTGACTTTTATAAACAAGCTCACACACTATCTAAAATGGACGCACCTCTATTAGCATCACAAATTGAAAAAAGTAAACTACTAATATCAAAACTAAAAGAAATGTTAAGAGTTCAAAAAGATAAAATTGGTATAACCTTAGGAAAAATTAAATTTACTCTTAAAGAAGAAAAAGAAAGAATTACTTATTTAAAAATACTATCAGAAAAACTTAAAAATCAAAGTATATTAACTACAAGAGACTTAACAGAAATAGAAGAAATAATTAAAACAAAACTAACAGAAAGAGAGTTGTTAGAACTAATATTAGAACTAGTACAAAAAAACGCACTAAAACTTGAAGAAAACATAAGAGTTAAAAACGAAGCAAGAGAAATAGAAATTGCCGAAAAGAAAAAGAAACTAGAAAAGAAACCTGCACGTCCAAGAGTAAAAATACTTAAAAAAGTAGATGACGAATATGCAAGTATAATTACATTAGCTAAAGAAATAATTGAAGCAAACAAAGATAATTTAATTGAATCAGAAGAAATAGATTTATCACTAGAACTACTTAATGGCAACAATAATTTAGAAGACAGGAACTATGTAATATATTCTTTTACTGACATAGCATTAAGGAAATCATTATTAATAGAAGATCTTGCTAACTTAATAAACTCTCCACTCAATGAAAAAACTAAATTACTCATAGAAAGTGATATAAAAATAATTAAAGAAATAGACAGAATACTCTCTCAAAGAGAAAATCTAGTAGTTAATGAAGTTTTAATAAAAAGAAGCAATGAATTACTACAAAAGATTGAAACTGAACTTAAACTAAGAGGTTATACTTTATCTGCAGAAGAATACGAAAGAACTCTAAAAGTTCATAACACTTTATCAGAAAAATTAAACGACTACAAAGAAAGCGTGAATGTAATACAAAATCATTTCATATCTGAAGATAACTTCATAGAAAAATATGAAAGAGAACTAGAAGATGCATATTATGAAGCCACAAAACTTCACTTCACAGCACCCGAGCCAGAGGTAAAAGACGTCAAAGGAAGCATACTAAGCAAACTTAACCCTAAATTATATATTGATGGGGCACCTGTACACAACATATTAATCTTCTTAGATGAAGACGGAATATCTCTAGCTGAAAAAGATATGCTAGAAGATGGTACACTAGGTTCAAGTGACTATTACCAATTTGTATCACTACTAAAAGAATTAAAAGGTAAGCCAGCAGCTGAACTAACTATAGAAGACACACACAGAATATTTACAGACAAATTCTCAGAAGAATTTCTGAAAAAATACAAAGTCAAACCATTAAGAAAAAGAAGATTCAGATTATTTATAAATAGATTCAGCACTAAGTTAAATGAAGTCTTCCCAGAATTACCAGAAGACATAAGTATCGAGTTCATAATTAGTGGTGGCTTTGGAAATATAAATGGTGCTAAAAAAAGTGAATTAATGGAAGACGCCCTAAGAAGAGTAAACAAGTATAGAGACCTAATTGATGGTTACATTGAGTTCTTTAACAAAGACGTAAGCACTATGACTGATGAAGAAAAAGAGAACTACAAAAAGCAAATAATAGCTATAATAGAAAACGAAAACAAAAAAGCCGAGCATATCTTTGAAACAGAAGAAGAATTAAGGAGGGGATTAAAATGACAGAAGAACAAATAATTAGTTTATTACTAAAAGAAAACGAAGAACTATATAAACGTCTATCCCTTTCTAACAAATCAGACTTAGAAAATTTAAAAAATATATTAAAAAAATTTGACATAAACACTATAATAGCAAACTCTAACATCTTAACAGACCTTGACTTAAGCGAAGAAGAAAAAGAATTAATAGATACGCTAAAAAATCTTGACGCTAACGTATTAAAATACATATTAGATTTAGGCTTAGACGAAAAACAAGAAAAAATACTATCTGACATTAAAAATAAAGTTGAAACAAAAATAACTGAATTAGAAAGTATTAATGAAGAAACAATAAAAGAAAGAATTAACTACAACAAAATATTACTTTCAAAAATCAAAAACAAAACAATTAACCTTATAGACAGCAAAGACATATCATACATAGTAGAATTACTAGTTAAAAACGACTTTCCAGTAAGTGCACAAATAGAAGTTTTAAAATTAATAAATAAAATAAATCTAGATATATATAGTAACATTGACGTAGAAGATGTAATATCAAGTGAGAAAGAAGAAACTAATATAGATAAAGATGAACTTACAAAAATATTATCTGCGCATAAAATAGACTTTAACTCACTAAAAGAAGAAAACAGGACAAAACTAATTAAATATGGTGTCTTATCTCAAATTGAAGAAATACTGTGTACGCTTGAAGAACAAGGCTTGCACAACATCAAAAGTAGAGAAGACATACTTGTTAACATATTAATATATTCAAGTAAAAAAATAATAGATGACAATATGAAACTAGTCAAAGAGAGAAACATAGTATCTCTAGCTTACATAAATCCGACTATGTTCTATCCTGCAATGAAAGTTGTAACAAATAAGCGCCCTTATATAAAAAGTGGACCAACTTCTGGAGAAAGAACGTCTAAAACATCAGGAAGTTCAAATTTCTTAAAAGGTAACATAGAATTACTTGATGAATTAGGCATAGACCCAGAAGAAGTTTATAGTAAATGTGCAACATACTTCTATGGAAATCCAAAACTAAAAAGAAGACTACTCAAAAATCTTGAACTTTATGGTATAAACCTAAGGGATAACCTAACCTCATATGCGCTTCTATCAACTGGTGCAGCCGTATTAGACACTTTAGACAAAGCAATTGAAAATGGAGCATACGAATACTGTTTAGAATATCAATCTAGACTAGGTAGTAACAACAGAGTAAACTATTACAGAATCAAATATGCAAAAAAACTTTATGAAGAAGGAAATCCTCTTGGAAGAAAAACGCCATTTAATGCAAGATATGTTAATGCAAAAGGAAGAGAAACTTACGTACTATCAAGCGACTTCACAAAAGCAACATCTGAAAAATATGGAAGTGAAGAACAAGACACAAAAAGACTATACGGAAGCAAAGAAATCACTGTAGAAAACCAAGAATTAATTAATACAATACTATCTAACAGTAGATGTGATGCTATAACAGATATTTCAAGGCTAAACAGCAAAATAGTTTCCCTAGATAAATTATATATGTCAGAAGATGGAATAACATATAACTTTAATGGAGTAATCATATCAAGAAATAAAGTATTAAGATATGCTGAAAAACTAATCACATCACCAAACATAGAACTAACTGATAGTACTCTATTGTACATAATCACAAGAAACAGTATGCTAGATGAAAACGAATTAAACATAATCAAAGAATGCACTAGCAAAATAGACGATATAAGGAGTTTACAATGATAGAAAATATAAACAAAATAAATCTAGAAGAAAAAGTATTAGAAAAAGCATATGAGAAACTAGACTATGACTTAATGCTTAGTTTAGCTGACAACTATGAACTAGTCAACTACAACATTGAAGCATTAAAAAACTTTAACTTAGATTGCATAGACGACTTATTTCTAAATATGCCATACTTATTCCTATATGAAAAAGAAAAAATAACAAAAAAGCTATCAAAATATAACGTTGCAGTAGTATCAAAATTAATAAATGAAGACTTTGCCGCAATAGAGGACTTTTTAAATTAGAATTTCAATAAAACGAAATTCTTTTTTTTGTAAAAACTTTGTGAAAAAATATTTAAATCACTTTGCTAAATAATACTTTTGTGATATGATTATTAATAGGAAAATAAGGGTGATAATATGAATGAAGATAAATTAACAAAAGTAAAAGAAGGCAATAAAAAAACAAAAAAAATACCAAAAACAAATAATAAAAAAAATAAAACTGTTACATTTAACTTATTAGAAGTTATAGTAATTATACTAATGACTAGTTTAGTAGTAGCCGTATCGACTGGAGTAATAGTTTATCAGAATTATAATGAAATAGATAATAGTGTAAGTAATAATTCAAATAAAGACTATCTAAAAGAATTAGAAACTGCTTACAACAATATATTAAATAGCTACGTTGAAAAAGTAGATCAAAAGAAATTAACAAATGCAGCAATAGATGGAATGTATAAATACCTTGGCGATCCATACACTAGCTATTTAGACGAAGACACCACAGCAGACCTAATGGACAGATTAAAAGGAGAATACAAAGGTATAGGTGTAGAAATAACTAAAGTAGACGAAGGCATACTAGTAGCTAATGTATTTGAAAAAAGCCCAGCAGAGCAAGCAGGAATACTAATGGGAGACCTAATAATAAAAGTAAATGGAGAAAGCACTTTAGATAAAACAGTTAAAGAAGTATCTAATATAATCAAAAATAGTGATGATGAAATAAAAATAACAGTACAAAGAAGCGGAATAGAAAAAGAAATAAGTGTTAAATCTAGAAAAGTAGACATTACTTCAGTTGAAAAAAATAAAATTGATAATGTTGGCTACTTAAAAATAACAACATTTTCAAACACAACATACAAACAATTTAGAGAAGCACTTGAAAGCCTAGAAAAAGAAGGAATAAATGGCTTAGTAATCGACTTAAGGGATAATGGTGGGGGTTACTTAAATCCTGCCGTAGAAATAGCTGAAATGTTTGTTGAAAAGGGTAAAAACATATATGGTCTAGAATCTAAAAGTAATGTAGAGATGTATAAAGATAGCACAAGTGAAAGTAGGAATTACAAAGTAAGTATTATTATGAATGGTGGTACAGCATCAGCTTCAGAAATATTAACAGCAGCACTTAAAGAAAGCTATAATGTAATAACTGTAGGTACAACTAGCTATGGTAAAGGAACAGTACAAGACACTAACGAATTATCAACAGGCGGAATGGTAAAATACACAACAGCATACTGGTTAACCCCTAACGGAAATAAAATAAATGGAAAAGGAATAACACCAGACATAAACATAGAAAATAAAGAAGGCGAAGACTTAGAGTTAAAAGCCGCAATAAATGCAGTAAAATAATAACTGCATTTTTTCTATTTACATATCTTGACAAAGAAAACTATTATTATTTAATAAAATATGATATAATTAAATCAGTGAGAGAGGATTACTTATGAAATTAGAAATTGGCGACGTAATCAAGATTCACTGTTATAAACATAATGGAATGATATATAAGACTTGGGATAAAGCGATAGTTTTAGACATAACCAATGAATATATAGTTTTAGGTAATAATAATGTTTTAGTAACAAAAAAAGATGGAAGAAGTTGGCACACTAAAGAACCAGCAATAATGTTCTTTTATAAAGACAGATGGTTTAATATTATTGCACAACTAAAAAAGAACGGACTATTTTATTATTGTAACATTGCAAGTCCGTATGTAATTGATAACGGTGTAATCAAATATATAGATTACGACTTAGACTTAAGAGTATTTCCAGATGGAGCATTTAGAGTTTTAGATAGAAATGAATATAACTATCATAAAAAACTTATGAATTATCCATTCGAAATAAACGAAATTATTAAATATGAATTAACAGCATTAATAGACATGAAACGAAAAGAAGTTAATCCATTTAATAAGAAGACTATAGATTACTACAGCAAAATTTATCAAAAGATAAATAAGTAGTAATCTTTTTTATTGTAAAACATATAATAAAATGTAGTAAAAAATAAGGAAACTTAATGCAATTTAAACAAATTTAAATTTTTTAAAAAAATTTTCAAAAAAGGGTTGCATTAGATTTGAATTGGTGGTATTATATATCCCGTTGGTTGTGAAAAACACCAATAAAAACTCGGAAAAAGCACTATTTGACAGCAAATGTCGAATATTGTAAAAAAAGTTAATAAAATTCAAAAAAAGTGTTGACTTTAAGTTCTGAGTTTGATATATTATATAAGCAACCGCAGATAATAGGTTGTTGAAATGATCTTTGAAAACTAAGTAAAATGAATGAGTTTTAGTTAGGATATAAACGAAATCAATTCCAAAATCGAATAGATTTTTTATTGAGAGTTTGATCCTGGCTCAGGATTAACGCTGGCGGCATGCCTAAGACATGCAAGTCGAACGGGAAGCCCCAATGAAAATGGAATGAAGTTGAAGAGCTTGCTCTGATATGGAATGAAGTTGGATTTGGATTCTGCTTCCAGTGGCGAACGGGTGAGTAACACGTGGGTTATCTGCCTTCAAGCTGGGGATAACGGTTAGAAATGATCGCTAATACCGAATGTGCTAGTAATAGTAAAGGCGCTCTTAAGCGTCACTTGAAGATGAGCCTGCGGCGTATTAGCTAGTTGGTGGGGTAATGGCCTACCAAGGCGACGATGCGTAACCGGACTGAGAGGTTGAACGGTCACACTGGGACTGAGACACGGCCCAGACTCCTACGGGAGACAGCAGTTAGGAATA